>Ga0181553_10000171_pt1 | contig 50675 bp, 36 predicted proteins | sample 011ome_17_FD_133753 | JGI IMG/M metagenome (GOLD analysis project Ga0181553, IMG submission 133753) | Coastal salt marsh microbial communities from the Groves Creek Marsh, Skidaway Island, Georgia - 011502XT metaG (megahit assembly) | ecosystem: Environmental > Aquatic > Marine > Intertidal...
CTCCTCTGATTTTATTTATGCCATCATCGTGGAGGAATTCGGATTGGTAGGTGGCAGTGCTTTGATTTTGTTATATGTGATCATTCTCTTCAGAATTGTAGTGATCGCCCACAGATCGGATACTGTTTACGGTAAACTTTTGGTGTTGGGATTGGGTTTGCCAATCATTATTCAGGCTTTTGTAAATATAGCAGTGGCACTCCAAGTTTTTCCTGTAACGGGACAAACTCTACCCTTAATCAGTAGTGGTGGTACTGCTGCATGGATGACCTGTATTTCCTTTGGAATGATCCTCAGTGTAAGTGCAGGACAGAAAGTAGCGGAAGCGGACTCAGAGGAGATACAAGAAAAAAATGAAAACCCTTTAATCATACTCAGTGAAACCCTATAAAGTGATCATATCAGGTGGAGGAACTGGAGGGCATTTGTTTCCAGCATTGGCGATTGCTGAGGAAATCAAGTTACGCAATCAGCATACGGAGATTTTGTTTGTGGGCGCCTTGGGTAGAATTGAAATGGACAAAGTACCCCAAGCAGGATATAAAATCATTGGACTTTGGATTGACGGTCTTCAACGAGCGATGAGCCTTAAAAACCTCATTTTTCCATTGAAATTATTTTTAAGTCTCATAAAATCCATTTTTATCTTACTAAGATATAGACCATCGGTGGCAGTGGGAACTGGTGGCTATGCAAGTGGACCACTGCTTTTTATGGCCAGCTTATTCAAAATTCCTACCCTCATCCAAGAACAAAACTCTTATCCTGGAATTACCAATAAACTATTGTCCAATAATGCAAATGCCATCGCAGTTGCCTATTCAGGGCTGGAAAGATTTTTCCCTAAAAATAAATTGCATCACACAGGAAACCCCATCCGAAAATCTATATCCCTGCAAAAGTACCCTCGCAAGGATGCCAAAGCTTTTTTCAAACTACAGCCGGATCAACCCACTTTGGTGGTTTTGGGGGGTAGTTTGGGTGCGAGAAAGATCAACGAGTTGGTCGCGTCGCATTTGGAAACCTTTCAAAAAAAGAAGTTACAACTGATCTGGCAATGCGGGAAGCTGTATTATGATCAGTACCAAAAACTCCAATCGGAAACAGTCCAAGTCATACCGTTTGTAGGGGAGATGGACTGGCTATATGCTGCGGCGGACATGATCATTTCAAGATCAGGTGCTGGAACACTTTCAGAGCTTTGTTGTGCCGCCCGTCCGGTGTTGTTGATTCCCTCTCCCAATGTTGCAGAAAATCATCAGTACCACAATGCCATGGCCATGGCCAATGAGGGGGCTGCTTTGGTCGTTGAGGAAAAAAATTTAGAGCGGGATTTTGAAGAAGTCTTTAACCAGCTTTTGGATCCTGAAAGACAAAAGGAAATGTCCAAAAGTTTAAAAAAATTGGCACAGCCCAATGCCACTGCTCAAATTGTAGATCTAATTGAAGGACTGTTGTAAATGAACCGAGTACAAAAGAAATATTGTTTTTTAGGAATAGGAGGGATAGGAATGTCTGCCTTGGCCAAATATCTGTTCGAGCACGGGGAACGAGTGATGGGCTATGACAAAACCCCAAGCAACATTACTGAGCAATTGATAAGCATGGGTATTCCTGTGGTTTTCGAGGATTCCATTTCGGCCCTACCGAAGGATTTTAGAACCGCAGACACCCAAATCATTTATACCCCCGCATTGCCTAAAGATCATTCACAACTCAACTACTTCAAAACCCAAGGAAACAATATTAAAAAAAGAGCGGTGCTCTTGGGAGAAGTTACCGCTAATACCACCCTTTTTGCCGTGGCTGGTACACACGGAAAAACGACTACCGCCTCAATATTGACCCATCTGTTTGCTTATTTGAATTTCGAATTTACCGCGTTTTTGGGGGGGATAATGAACGCTTTTCAAAGTAACTTTATTTCCAATGGAAATGAGTATTCAATTGTAGAGGCAGATGAGTACGATTACTCTTTTCATCAACTGAGTCCAGATTTTGCCTGCGTTACCTCGATGGATGAAGACCACTTGGACGTGTATGGTGATCAATCCAATATGATAAAAGCTTTTCAAAAATTTGCTGATTTGGTTGATCAAAAAGTGGTAATGGCGAAAGGGTTGGAACTGGAGGGGATCTCCTATGCGATAGAGGAAAAAGCAGAGTATTTTGCAAAAAATATTCATCCCGTAAAATCAGGTTATCTATTTGATTTGGTTACGCCCGGGAAAGTCCATGATGGGATCTATCTAAGTGCTATTGGAAGGCATAATTTAGCCAATGCAATTGCCGCCCTTGCCTTGCTGGAAATTGCAGGATTGCCAATGGAAAAAGCCTTGCCAGCATTGGGTACTTTTAAGGGCATCTATCGAAGAATGGAGCTGATTGCTCTAGAAAATAAACTTTTGATTGATGATTACGCCCATCACCCTGCAGAAATCAGAGCAGTGTTTCAAACGGTTACTGAATTTTATCCTGATAAAAGAAATTTGGTTATGTTCCAGCCCCACTTATTTTCCCGAACTCAAGATTTTATGGAGGATTTTGCCCAAGTCCTAGATCCATTTGATGAAATCGTTCTGATGGACATTTATCCTGCCCGTGAAAAACCGATTGAAGGGGTCAGTTCAGATGTTTTGTTGGAACGAATAAAAAACAAGAATAAGAGAAAAATAATGGACAAAGATTTTCATTTGACAGTTCTTCAATCAGATGTGGATTTGGTTTTGACATTAGGGGCAGGGGACATTGGAACCCACGTACAAAAACTAAAAAAAAACAGATAAATGAGATATAAAAATTATTTATTTTTTGTCACTGTCTTCGGCTTGATTTTGATGTTGGCTTTTTTCTCTCATTACAAGAATAGCGGCCGTTCCATCGAAAAAATAGCCATTGAATTTGAATTGAATGGCGCTCTGTTTTTGAGTGACTCTCTCGTTAATAAATTGTTAATACAAAAGAAAGGGGTCCTTCCGTGGAAGGCCAAAGATAGTTTAGTTTTGAGTATGCTTGAATCCTTTTTAGAAACCAATCCTTATGTTAAAAACGCAGAAGTTTATCATTTTCAAAATGGAATTTTAGGCGTCAGATTAGAAGAGAAAAAGGCGGTTGCAAGGATACAAGGACCTGATAAATTTTATATAGATAATGCAGGGAATTTAATTCCCCTGTCCAGTAAATATACCCCAAAGGTTCCAGTTTATTTTGGAGGTTTAGAACCAGGTCAAAAATCGGATGTATTAGCATTGATTGATTACTTCAACGCCGATCCTTTTTTAATGAACGAATTGGCTTCAATTTATTTTCGCTCCGAATCTTTTTTTATTGGATTGCGTTCATACGGTTTTGAGGTAGAAATTGGTCAAATCCGTCGTATGGAGGAAAAACTCTCAAAACTGAAAGTTTTTTGTGCTTACTACGACAATTACAAGTTAGACAAGGAATATTCCTTGGTCAATTTAAAATATAAAAATCAAGTAGTTGGATCTTAAATCAACAATATGAGTTATTCAAATGTATCAGTAGGACTTGATATCGGAACAACCAAAATCGTTGCCATGGTAGGTGAAAAAAATGAATTTGGTAAGGTTGTAATTCACGGTATTGGAAAGTCCAAAAGTTTGGGAGTACACAGGGGTGTTGTTAACAATATCACCCAAACCATTCAATCCATTCAACAAGCGGTAGAGGAGGCAAAAGTAATTTCAGGTCAGCAGATCAACGAGGTAGTTGTTGGGATCGCTGGACAGCACATACGGAGCCTTCAGCACAGTGACTACATTACGCGCAAGAATCCCCAAGAAGTCATTTCACAGGAGGATGTTGAACGCCTCATTCAACAGGTTTATAAACTGGTGATGCTTCCTGGAGAAGAAATTATTCACGTTTTACCACAAGAATTTAAGGTAGACGGTCAGGCCGATATCAAGGAGCCCATCGGGATGTATGGTGGAAGGTTAGAGGCCAATTTCCACGTTGTTGTGGGGCAAGTTTTTTCCATTAAAAATATTGGGAGGTGTGTTAAAAGTGCTGGTTTGTCCATGAAAAACATTACCCTTGAACCTCTGGCCTCCTCTGAAGCCGTTTTGAGCCAAGAGGAAAAAGAAGCTGGGGTGGCATTGATAGATATCGGTGGTGGCACCACTGATTTGGCCATTTTTAAAGATGGAATCATTCGTCATACTGCCGTCATTCCATTTGGTGGTAATGTCATTACGGAGGACATCAAAGAGGGGTGCTCCATCATTGAAAAACAAGCAGAGCTTCTGAAAGTTAAGTTTGGTTCCGCTTGGCCGGGAGAAAACAAAGACTCCGAAATTGTTTCCATTCCAGGGCTAAGGGGAAGAGAACCCAAAGAGATCTCCCTAAAAACCCTGTCAAAAATCATTAATGCACGAGTGGTAGAGATCATCGAACAAGTGTATTTGGAAATCAAGAACTACGGGCATGATGATCAAAAGAAAAAATTAATTGGTGGTGTAGTTTTGACAGGGGGGGGTAGTCAATTGAAACACTTAAAGCAATTGGTGGAATACATTACCGGTATGGATACCCGAATTGGATTTCCTAACGAACACCTTGCTGGGGATACCGAAAAATCTGATGCCAGTCCTATTTTGGCTACAGCAGTTGGTTTGCTTTTGAATGCATTGGAGGATCAGACCATTGACGAAACTGGTGAAGAAACCACTCCTGAATCCCTGATTGATGAAGAGAATCAAAATCAATCCACCGAGGGTGCTGGAGCGTCCATCCCCATTTCATCCAGAAGAAAAACAATATTGGATCGATGGGTGGAGAAGTTTAAAGAATTTTTAGATAACGCATAAATACACTGCAATGGAATCTGAAATGAGTAATAATTTTAGTTTTGATTTACCCAAAAATATAAGCAATGTCATCAAAGTTATTGGTGTAGGTGGAGGGGGTAGCAATGCCATCAACCATATGTTTCAACAGGGCATTAATGGAGTTGATTTTGTAATCACCAATACCGATGCACAGGCCCTCAACGAAAGTTCTGTACCGATCAAAATTCAATTAGGGGCTTCCTTGACGGAGGGATTAGGTGCTGGTGCCAATCCTGAAGTGGGTGCCTTGGCGGCAGAGGAAAGTCTTGATGACATCAAAACCCTATTGGCGACCCAGACCAAGATGGTTTTCATCACCGCGGGAATGGGCGGAGGAACAGGCACAGGAGCTGCACCCATCATTGCAAAAATGGCCAGAGAAATGGACATTCTTACCGTAGGAATTGTTACCATGCCTTTCCAATTTGAGGGTAAAATAAGATCAGAACAGGCGGAAGATGGCTTAGAGAAAATCAAACAAAACGTTGACGCACTCATTGTAATCAATAACAATAAGCTCAGAGAGGTCTATGGTAATTTGGGCTTTAAAGCTGGCTTTTCCAAGGCAGATGAGGTGCTCTCTAAAGCAGCCCGAGGCATTGCAGAAGTGATTACCCACCACTATCGTCAAAACATTGACCTCAAAGACGCAAAAACAGTCCTAAAAGACAGCGGAACTGCCATTATGGGTTCTGGAGTCGCAAGCGGAGCCAATCGTGCCCACGACGCCATTATCAATGCTTTGGATTCCCCTTTATTGAATGACAATAAAATTACAGGTTGCAAAAACGTACTTCTTCTTATTGTTTCAGGAAATGAGGAAATTACCATTGACGAAATTGGAGAAATTAATGAATACATACAGACCGAGGCTGGGAATGAAACCAATATCATCATGGGTGTCGGTGAGGATCAAAACTTGGGAAGTTCAATAGCCGTAACCATCATCGCAACGGGTTTTGGGGAGGATCAGCAACACCAAATTGTAAATACGGAAGCCAAAAAAATCATCCATACCTTAGAGGAAGACCAAAGCTCGGAACACGAGCTAATGGGAAGTCAAGACGAGCCCGTTCCCCTCATCAACTTAGCTTCTGATGAAAGGAGTCCAAATGAGCCGGAAATTTCGTCAGCCGAACCGGATTTCCAAGAAGAAGTATTGGCAACCGATTTTACCCAAGACATCGATGATGATGAAGATGATAATGATCTGGATGATGAAGGGGATTTGTTTTCTATTTCTGTCGTTGCAGAAACGGTTTCTCCATACGAGGTAGAAGAAGTTCAAACCGAGGAGGAATTGGAGATGAGTATTGATGAAATTAATGATATGGAGGTGGTTTATGAGCTTTTAGAACATGAGCAGCTGGCAGAAATCACTCCTATTAAAACAGATATTGCAGATATTGAACAGGAGTTTGTCATCAATGATTTGGATGAAGAAGTGCTCAACCTTGATGTCGTTGGAATGGAAGCAGTGGATGCCGAGGAGGAAAATCAATTTACATTTGACTTTGGCATGCCTTTGAGTCAGGAAGAAGAGACGTCCTCTTCTGAGAAAATAGTTCATACCTTGTCCGAAGGGGATCAGGAGCCTCTTAAGGAGGAACTAATTGAAGAATCCCTAGACTTCAAATTTGAACCAGCAGAGAAAACTGAGACTGCCCCTTCTTTGGACTTCGATGATCAAACAACCTCACCTTATGATAATTCTCCCTTCGATCAATCCATTGATCAAACCACTCTGGAAGAAAATGAAAAAAGGAAAGAGCATTTGAAAAAATTCAACCATGCTTTTAAGCACAGTATGAGTAAAATCGATGAATTTGAAAAACAACCCGCCTACAAGAGAATGGGGTTAGAGTTGGATGAATCCCCTAGAACTGAAACGAATCACTCCCGTTTGTCAGTGGATAATGATGAGGACGATGAAATCCAATTAAGGTCTAACAATTCTTTTTTACACGATAACGTAGATTAAACCATATGTCATTACTCCACAACCTAACCGATGAACTCAAAGCTGCCATGCGGGCAAAAGATGTACTTAAGCTTGAGGCGCTCAGGGCGATAAAATCAGCTGTATTGTTAGCAAAAACCTCTGGAGTTGGCGATGCTGAATTGTCTGAGGAAGATGAAATTAAGCTGCTCCAAAAATTAGTAAAGCAAAGAAAAGACAGTGCGGGAATCTACCGAGAACAAAATCGGGAGGATTTGGCCGCTCCAGAAGATGCACAAGCCGAAGTCATCGCCCAATTTTTACCCGAACAATTGTCTGAAGAGGCCATCGAAAAAATAGTGGATGATATTATTACAAAAACCGATGCGCAGGGAATGAAAGATATGGGTAAGGTTATGGGGATGGCCAGTAAAGAAATGGCAGGGAAAGCCGATGGAAAAACCATCTCCAATATCGTCAGGCAAAAACTAAGTTCTTAGTTTAATCCTCTGACAGAGGATTAATAGACCCCAAAAAATGATACGATAGGGGGCAGGGTACTTTCTTGGATCTCCAACCTTAGTTGCTCCACCGCAATGGGCTCGAGACGATGGATTCTTTTGTGTCCAACACTTTGCCCCTCTGCAATGACCCTCCATCTTCCATTTGTGAAACCATGGATATTATATTTCCTGATCCTTTGCCCTTGAGAGATGTCTTCTTGAATGACTATATTTTGAATGATTTTGGACCCATTCAATGCTAGTGCCAATTCCTTTCCTTTTACAGCTGTAGTAGCAATAGGTTTTGAAAAGGTTTTTTCGATGGCTTCACCCCATTGTTCTAATCGCTTTACATCGGCTTCGGGCAAAAGACCTCTTGGGTCGGGAGTAAGACCCATGATCAGGGTAGAATTATGACCTACGGAATTATAATACATATGCATGAGTTCTTCGAGTGGGAAGATATGTTCTTCGTCGCCGGGTTCCCAAAACCATTCGTGTCTGCCGTTGTATCCTCTCAGAGGAGCGTCAGACATGGCAGGCATCCAATATTTTCCCTCTGGGTCACCGTGTTTTAACAAATTTATGTGATCGGTGGTGGTATCACCAGTATGGGAGTATGGGGTGGGGAAGGTGGACCAACAAGGATAGGGAACAGTTCCTGACTCTGAGCCCCCCCAGCGTGCTTCCGCGAGTTGATTGTTGTGATAGAACAAACAATCGGGTTGGTACTTTTTTACTATCGGCAATACATCGGGAGCACCCAGATCGGGATGGCTTGCCCCTCCGTCAAACCATATTTCGAATAGAGGCCCGTATTGGGTACAGAGCTCTTTTACCATTCCCTCTACCATTTGATTGTAATATAACTGTCGTTTTTTTTGAAATTCTCCAGTACCATTGACTTTGAAATCATGTACTCCAAAAAAAGAATTCCATCGGATTCCAACATAAATTCCCGGTAGGATTCCATATTTCCTGCAGGAGTTAATGAAGTCCCCCACAATATCTCCTTTCCCATCTTTCCATTTTAGCGCTTTCACATTGTAGGGGTTTACGTTAGAGGGGTATAGTGCAAAACCTGTTTCGTGGGTGGCGGTGATGATTGCAAATTTAAATCCTGCTTTCTTGATGGATTTGATCCATTGGTCTGTGTCCAATTGTTCTGGATTGAAAATTTGATAGTCAGGGATGGGGTTGATCCTGTTGCCCGATATTCCAGTTTGAAGGTACTTTTTTTTATCAAAAACATGGAGATCATAATGGAATATGGCTCCTAGCTCTGCTTTTTGCCACGATAGTTGAGCTGCATTAGGTAGGGGATGATCACTAAGTTTTTTTTGTGTAAATGCTTTTGTTAGGATTGTAAAACACAAAAAGATTAAAAATCGCTTGGCACCCATTTTCATGTCAAATTTTTTAAATTATTATGATTAATAAACAATTTTGAAAGCTATTTTAGTTTTTTTTGAAATTGTCTTATCAGTTCGCTAATCGCCGCTCTAATTTCTCCTGTTGGGGCTGTATAATGATTTACCATGATTGAAAATACATAGGCATTACCCTTGGGACTGAACCAAAAACCAGATAGGTTATGATTGTGCTTTAAGGTTCCTGTTTTGGCATATACATTTTTAATTGTATGGTCTTTTAAGGTTCCTGAAGAAGCACTTTTTGGAAAATAATCCTTGATGGTGTCTGGCCCTACTTTTTGATGTATTTTTTTTAAAACGGCTATCAATGTTCGTGGGGTAATCATATTGTAACGGGAAATTCCAGATCCGTCCACCCATTCAATGGGGTCGGGCAACCATGATTTCCATTTTGATTTTAGGGAATCGATTGCTTTTGGTACATCCATTTCATCGAATTGACTTAGAGCGATCATGTTCAATAGGGCCTCTGCGACGCCATTGTCACTTTCTTGAAGAAGTGCCTTGTAGAGCATTGCTTCTTGTTTGGAATTCAACACTTCCCAATGGATTTCGGGTTTGGATGCCTCCAGAAGGCTCACTGGATGATTTATTTGCTCTTGAAGCAGGCGAACAAACAAACTATCACTGGTGATAAAAGGGTGGTAGAGGGTATCTTTTTCACTTAGTTTATTAGGGTTGAAATAAAAACGATTATGGGATTTTTTCCTATGAAGTTTTTTGGAGCGGCTGTCCAAAACCATCTCCATTTCAAAAGCTTGAGGAGTAAATTGAAAATTGGTGGGGCTTCCTATGAGTTCCAAGGTGTTCCCGTGAATGGGAAATGGACTTGTTTCCGCAGCGAAGTAATAAGCATAATCATCCCAAGACCATCCAGATCCATAGGGATGGTGTTTAGCCGTTGTTGGATGGTATTGCCAAGAATATTTTTGATCAAAAAAGGAAGTCAAATCGGGATCTGGGTAAAAAGGATGGTACAACAAGGGATAGCCAGTGGCTTTAAAATGCATGATGGAGTCTTGCTGATGAAAAAAAACAGCCGGCAAGGAATCAAAAGTTTGAACTGCAGCGAGATAGGTGAGTAGCTTGGTGTTTGAGGCTGGGGTCATATAGTAATCCCCTTGGTAAAAAGCCTTGGGTTTGGACGTGTTCAACGGCTCAATGATTATTGCGACATGGGCTTGCTCTAAGGCAGGGATTTCTTGGATCATCTTTCCGATTTTACGCTCCGAAAAGCGTTGACCCCATAGGGAAATGTAAAAAAGTAAAAAAAGGCAAGCAAACAATAAACGCATTCCATAAAGATAGGAAAACACTTCAGCTTTGTCAATTTCAAAAATACATTAATCACCGCCAATTCATTGCATTGAGATATGATTTGAGAGAGGAGGTGCGATAACGTATGAAAAGAAAACAAAGAGCATTGTTGATTCTATATTAAGGCCAAAACCTTATTGAGAATGAACAACTTCTCTGGTCGTAGTAGTTTTTTGAATGACCGTATTTTAGACGATCCACCAGAATATTGATCAAAAATAATGAGTCATTATCCAAAGGGTTTACTTTTTACTGGGAGCTATAAAAACTAATTTGGCTCAGCAGGATCAACCTGCCAAAAACAACATCAGTAACCGATCAACTGTTTTGCTGTAAAAGATAAAGTTTAAAAATAATCTTCTAATGTTAATCTGTAAATTCCATTTTATTATTTTTGCACCCCATGGGGCGAGTAGCTCAGCTGAATAGAGCATCAGATTTCGGCTCTGACGGTCGGGGGTTTGAATCCCTCCTCGCTCACAACATCAATTGCCTCCCAGCGTGGGAAAATTTTATATCAAAGAAAAACGCTCAAACCTGCATGAGCGTTTTTTTATGGCATTTCTAATGATGCTCTTTGAGTAAAGAAAAAAGTACAATTGAAAATTTCCAGGGCAAAGTTTTAAAAGCATTTGGACCTTAATCAAAATTGACGATCACTCCAGTGTAAATCCCAAAAGGGTGACCGGGTCTTAAACCCGAGGGAACGCGAGCGGTCGCATACACCTCATCGAATAGATTAATCACATTTGCGGTCAAGCTGATTGTTGAGTTGAGGTGATACCTCAAAGAGAGGTCGATGACTATATTGTCATCGAGCCTCAAGGTATCGTCTATCCCTCCATTAGCCGCCTGAGTGTCGAAGGCTCCATTGTAACGGGCGTTCATGTTCAATTCATAGCGTTGGTGTTCTAGGCCACCATTGATGCTCAATTGTTGCTGTGGGATATAGGGAACTCGATCTCCTTCGCTCACGGTTCCCCATATACCTTGGGTGCTTCCAAATGAATTTTGAAAAATAGCATTGGTGAGTGTATAGGCTAATGCAATGGGGGTCTGAATCTTTGCATTTGGATCCGAAAAGTTATAGTTCAGTTGAAGTTCAAGTCCGCTCACCTTTACCGCTCCAGCATTAAACTGATCCAGGGAGCCGGTTCCACCACTAGCGGCAAGGTCAGAACCCAAAAGATTAGAGTAATCATTGAGGAATCCGATCATTTCACCTCTCAGTTTTTCTTTTCCAAAGCGAGAACCTAATTCGTAGTTTATGCTAAACTCGGCTTTTTCACCAGGAGCATTACCTGGAGGGGAAAACCCTTTGTGTACACCACCAAATATCGATAGACTGTTTGAAAAGCTGTAATTGAATCCGATTCCTGGAATCAACACATCAATTTTATTTTCCCTACGGTCAGGGGCGCTTCCTCGATATTCATCTGATTTACCCCAGTCTGCTCGACTCAAGGCAATACTTTCGTAGCGAATTCCCGGAGTAATCGTGAATTTGTTGAATTTGTATTTGTAGAGCAGGTAGGAGGCAAAAGCATTTGCACTTGAAATTCGATTTCCTTGCTCCCCGCGAGATCCCATTGAGGTAAGCGCCATAATGCCCCCGGAAATACGGTAGCCATCTTCCCATTGAAAGCGATCTTCCTCATCGTAATGGAGTCGAGCACCTATCTCTATATCATGGAAAGAACCGTTTGACCCATACCAATGGTAGTCAATTTTGGTTTGAACGCCTTTGGAATAGTACACGCGATTATTTGCTTTTAAAAGAAGTGCATCATCGGAAGAGCTTATTGATCCATTAATGGTATTCATATGGTTCGGGAAAGAAAAGGGATCATCTAGAATTGTTGACAATTGTTTCTTGTCATTTTCGAAAATGACATCGTCAAGTTTATACCAGTTTCGAGCGAACTTGTTATCATAGGCATTTGTAACAATTCTCAATTGTTTTGAAAAATCAATCACGTGGGTGAGCATGACTTGACGTTGCTCCGCATTCATCTGATCAAATTGCGAGGCAGCATATCGGTCATAAGGATTTTGATTAAAATCAGCCTGAGAAAGCCCAAGATAGGTCTCATTGGATTTTTCATCATAAAAGTGATATTTAACCTCCAATGATTGAATTAACTTGGCATCTTTAGCTGAGGAAAATTTTAGTTTTCCCATGATGTCATAAATATCAAATCCCGTATTGTCCTTGTTGTTGAGGTTTTTAAAGCCATTCGAATTAAAATTTAAATATTCAAGCACATAACCCAATCTTTCATAAGACTGGCCCACTGAGGTGTGTAGTTGCATGGTGTTGAAACTACCATAGCTGGAACGAATTTTTGCTGAAAAATCGTCTGGAATGGCAGTAGAAACCAGGTTGATGGCCCCTCCAGTTGTGAATGGTCCGTGCTGAATCTGGCTACTTCCCTTAAGAATTTCAATGGCTTGCATGCGCAGCACCGAAGGGAAATAATAAGCAGCTGGAGCACTATAAGGAGCTGGGGCAATGAGGACCCCGTCCTCCATGAGGGTGATTTTTGAACTTCGTTGTGGTGAAGTTCCTCGAAGCGAAATGTTAGGGCGCAAACCATATCCATCTTCTTCATATAAATTCACACCTGGTACTGCTCGTAAAGTACGGTTGATATCTGCATAACCAAACTGCTCCAAATCTGCAGCGGATAGAAAGTAAGAGGCTCCTGTTCGATTTTGTGCGGCATACTCACTCCCAAGGATAGTATTTGCTCGAATAATGACCTCGTCTAACTTCTGGACCGAATCCAATACAACTTGAGTTGATTGGTTTTGAGCCTGTAGTGTCGTTAAGATAATGGATGAAATTAGGGCTAAGTAGCGCATTAATGCAGTTTATTTAGATTAAATAAGAATAACAGATTGCAAATTTAATACGTACAAAAAACTAATCCAAACTATTTAGAATAATTTTAAATAAATTTTATAGCCTCTTGGTTTTGTTTTTTTTATTAATAAAATATTACTGCGATTGAAAGGGCAATTCTCTACTAGTTCAACCATTAAGTTGGATGATACTCCCGTATGGCATGGCTTTTTTATATAATTTAATGAGTAGAGTCTATTGATTATCCCGTTCAATGCCCCAACTACTTTATGTTCCGATCACAGGCTGAACCCTTTAATATTAATGGGTTGGCTTTTTTATAAAAACCATGCAATGTTGCCAGGGAAGATTATTTATATTTTCTCTTAGGGTGAACCCAGCAGCTTCCATTTCCCTAACGGCTTGCTTTTCCGTCATTTTGTGTATTTCTTTTATTGGAACTTTTGGGTCTTCTCCTCTGTATTCAATGAGGAATAATTTTCCATTAGCTTTCAATGCATTTTTGATCGATTTGATCATTTCTCTTGGGAAATTAAACTCATGATAAACATCTACCATTAATATTTTATCTACTGAGTTATTGGGTAATTGGATGCTTTTTTCGGTTCCCAAAACTGTTTTAACGTTTCTTATTTTGGTTGACTCTTTTTTACTTTCAATCGCCATCAACATTTCATTTTGAATGTCAACCGCATAAACCATTCCTTTTTTTGCCAATGGAGCCATTCGAAACACATGGTATCCAGAACCTGCTCCTATATCTGCAATGATGTCATTGGGTTCAATCCCTAAGTTTTGAATCAATTTAGAGACGTTTTCCTCTTTTTCGCGCTCGGATCTTTCCAGCCAACCAATTCCCTGATATCCCATGACATGAGCAATTTCTCTTCCCATGTACCATTTTCCAATACCATTATAATCTCCTTCTCTGAAGGTGTATTTTTCATCATAATTATTGACTTGTGCTAAACTTATATCATTACAAAACAAAGCCATGCACAAGAAAACGGTATTGAGTCTATTCATTTTATGTTTTCTTAAGATCCAACCAACGGTTCATTTGTTTTAGATTAAATCAAACCAACCAAGATCAAAACAAAAGTAGTTACTTAAGTTATCAACTTTGTGGTTTTTAAGGTAATTAAAAATACTTTAGCCTCAGACCCAAGAAAAACCGTCTTCCTTGCTTAGCAGCATACAATAGGGATCAAAAGTAGGCGAGTACGGATTATCGACAGTTGGAATTGCATTTCCCGTTAACGGTTACTTCCCTCAGTAAGTTTTTTAATCTGAGCAAATCTACTCTATCTAACATGATTAAAAAATTGGTGGTGATGGAGCTGACTGATAACCAAGCCTACCCAACGATTCTTCTCACTTCCATGGGCAGGGAAAAAGCTGCAGAAATCATTTGCAAACCCCTACTGATTGAACTTTATTTGGTCGAAAAAATGAATTTTGATTTGGATGAAGTTCATGAAATTACAGAGGAGATAGAACACAGCACCAATGCAATATTTTTTTGAAAGAACGCATAAGATTTTAGGTGACTTTGATTTTGATCCACACGGATCTCTTGTCCCCAAACAAGATCAATGATTATGGGTTTAACAAAAAATCTATTTTACACCAGTTTATCGAACAAATCTTCTGGCCAGTTTTGGTAGGTAATGGGACGGACCCATCGGTAAATCGAAGCGGGTCCTACAGCGGTAAATCTACTGTCGGTAGTGGAGGGGAAAGGCCCTCCGTGGGTCATGGCTGCCGATACCTCAACCCCTGTAGGAACATCATTGAACAGGAAACGACCTACTTTGGATTGAAAGGCTGTGACCAGTGGGTCCATCAATTCATAGTCTGAGGGTTGAGCAAAAATCCCTCCCGTCAACTGGCCTTTCAGACTTTTTACGACCTGCTCCAGCTCCTCGAGATTCTTACATTTGACCACCAATGAAAAAGGGCCAAAAACTTCTTCTTGGTAAATGGGATTTGCTAAAAACTGTTCTCCAGAAATCTGAGAAAGCTTTGGTGTGACCTGCTTGTCCTGAATTTTATCTTTTCTTTCTTGAACAACTATACTCCCCTTCAAACCATTCAATTTCTCACTTTGCCTCAGATAATTCTCTATTAGGTCGGGATGAATCATACCTTGTTGCCCCATTTTACTTAAAAGGCGGCCCAATGTTTCGATAAATTCATCAGTTTTTTTATCTGCTATCACCAATAGTAGCCCGGGTTGGGTACAAAATTGACCGGTACCCAAAACAATAGAAGCGGTGATTTTTTTGGCGATTTCGTCTTGTTTTTCTTTTAGCGCTCCTGGTAGTAGCGCAATCGGATTGATACTACTCATTTCAGCAAAGAAAGGGATGGGTTCCGCTCTTTTGAAAACGGATTCTTGTAGGGCACTTCCCCCTATAAAGCTCCCTGTAAAACCTACTGCCTTGATCTTTGGGTGCTTGACCAACTCGTGGGAAAGGGGGTGTGATTTGGAATTGAGATTGGAAAATACCCCATTGGGGATTCCGGTCTTTTGGGCGGCCTTGAGGATGGCAGTAGCGACCAAGGCCCCGGTTCCGCTGTGCATGGGGTGAGATTTTACGATTACGGGGCATCCCGCAGCCAAGGCACTGGCCGTGTCCCCGCCTGCAGTAGAATACGCCAAGGGAAAATTACTGGCGCCAAAAACAGCAATGGGTCCGAGTGGTATATGGGTTTTAAACAAACTCGGTTTGGGTTGGGGAGTTCTCTCAGGCATTGCTTCTTCGCTGATGTTATTTCTCCAATCTTCCGATTCGATCAGTTTGGCAAACAATTGAAGTTGAAAAATAGTTCTACCGCGCTCCCCCTCTGCTCTGTCCTCAGGCAGACCGGTTTCACTTCGGTAGGTATGGATCAAGTCATCCCCAAGGTTTATAATCTCATCTGCGATAGCCTTCAAAAAAGCGGCCCTTTGGACTCCTTTCATTTTCCGGTAAATCGGAAAAGCAGCATCGGCCAGCGCAACTGCTTCCTGCAATTCGGCTGAGGTCGCCTCTGTAAATACGGTTTCATTTTCCTGGTTTTTGACTGGATCAAAGGTCTTGTATTGAACATTTCCCATTGCTGACAATTGGTTTCCAATAAAGTTTTTTCCGATGATTTCCATCTTACTATTCCAAGGGTTTGGTCAATTTTACGGTTCTAAGACCCCATTTTTTAGTCGAAATGAATGGGTTTAACCGTTTAGGATTTATTTTGAAAATTAATTTTTTCGTTTTTAAAAATGAGCAGAAAAAGCAAGAAAACACCCAAAGCAAACAGGGCGGGAAATTTCCAGATCCTATTCCAGTTGTGCATGCCGTTTTCTAAAACAAAAGCATCGGAAATCTGTCCTGCAATCCAAAATCCAATGAGCATTCCCAGTCCATAGGTAGCAAGGGTAATCAGACCCTGGGCAGCACTTTTTATTTTTTCGCCAGCTTTAAAATCGGTGTAGATCTGACCGGAAACAAAGAAAAAATCATAACAGATTCCATGCAATAGGATGCCGGTGATGAGCATGTAAGTTTTTTCTCCCACATCCCCATAGGCAAATAATCCGTAGCGAACGACCCAAGCCATCATACCAACCAAAATGGTATTTTTCAAGCCAAAACGAGCAAAAAATACAGGAAGTAAAAGCATAAAAATGACTTCGCTGGCTTGTCCCAAAGACATTTTCGCAGTGGGGTTGTCCATGCCCAATTCCACCAGAAACGGATTGGCTTGCTGGTAGTAAAAAGCAAGAGGGATACAGATTAAAATCGAGGCCATAAAGAAGAGCAGGAAATTTTTGTCTTTTAACAATTTGATGGCATCCCAACCCAAAGCATTTTTTAAAGAAAACCCCTGTTCGTCTGTTCCAAAAGGAGGGGTTTTTGGAAGGCCAAAACTAAAAACTCCTAAAACCAAAGAGGCCAGTGCGACCATTCGAAAGGTATTGGACAATGCCCCATTAGCGATGGATGCTTGGGCGTCCCAACCAAAAACATAACTGATGACCACGCCTGATACAATCCATCCTACGGTTCCAAAGGTTCGAATCAATGGAAATTCTGCAGCGGTATCCTTCATTTGATTGAAGGAAACCGAGTTGACCAAAGCAAGGGTAGGCATATAGAGGATCATGTAACCAAAAACATAGGGATAGAAAACAGAAAAATCCTCTGTTTGTGACATGAGGTATAAAAATCCACCCCCTAAAAGGTGTAAAACCCCCAGTATTTTTTCTGCATTAAAAAACCGGTCGGCGATCAATCCAATGAATACGGGTGCAATAATCGCCCCCCATGATTGGGTAGAAAAAGCCATGGCAATCTGTCCTCCTGTTGCCTTGAGATTGTTCCCCAAAAAGGTGCCTAAGGTGACAAACCATCCCCCCCAAATAAAAAATTGGAGAAACATCATGAATGACAATTGAAATTTGATGGATGTTTTCATAAGTTGAAAGTGGATAAGGTACTGCCGCAAATGCTGCTACTCAATAATAAATACATAGGCCCCGCTTTTGAGATTAAATTTTCCAATTGATGGTTTTTCTGTAATTGCATAGTTTATGGGTTCATCTTTGCCCAATGTAGTAATTTTTTGGGTTGGTTTTTTGTTGAGCACTACTTGTGCGATACTTCCTTCCGGTACGCTAATCTCATAGCGATACCCATGCCCTTGTTTTTTCCAATGGGATAAGATTTTTCCCTGAGGGGCATTATAAACAGTAGAGACACTGTCCAATCCCTTGGGAGTAAAAGGTTTGATAAAGAATCTTTCAAATCCTGGATATTGGGGATCGGGCCGGATTCCTCCCAGCCAGCGATAAAACCATTCGGTAACAGAACCAAACATGGGATGAGAGTTGGAGTAAATATTGTCGCTTTCTTTCCATGTTTCCCACAGGGTAGTAGCGCCACGTTCGATCATATAGCCCCAACCGGGATAGTTGGTGTTATTAACTATATTTATGGTAGTTTGAGGAGACAAATATTCGGAAATGGCTTCGAGCGCAAAGGGTGTTCCAAAAATACCGGTGGTAAGATGTTGAGCCGGGGCTTTTTTAAGTGCCATTTTCAATGAGTCTTTTGCCGCAGGGATTTCTTTTTCAGGTACAATTTTATGATAGAGTAGCGCGGCAAAGAGGGTTTGCCGATTGATGGGATCGGGAATACTTTTTTCCCAAAAGGCCACTCTTACTTTCTTTTCTAAATCCGATGCCAGTTGATCGTATTTTGATTGACCTTTTTGATCTTTCATGAGGGTTGCAAAAACTTTCATGATCCGAGCGGTTTGCAGGTAGTGTAAAGTACCAATCAATTCTACGGGAACTGGGCTAAGGGATTCATGGTCGCTCAAGCCACTGTCTACCATTCCCTCAGGATGAAGTTGTGCTGCTTTCTCCATCCATTTTTTATTTAAGGGATACATTTCTTTGATAAAGTCTTGATCGTTATAGTACAAATACAGTTGGTATTGTGTGATCAAAAAAGCAGATTCCCAACTGATGCCACAATATTGAATGCCCACACTGGGCGCAGTATCAACAAAGGTGGAATCGTTGATGGCATCTACCCAGTCATAGACGGTTTTTTTGTAAAAAGATTGCATGTCGAAATTGTAGATAAAGGAAGCGCTGGTGGCATTAAGGTCACCCCCATATCCAAATTTTTCTCGGGCAGGACAATCGGATTGCACACCCACCAGATTGGCCAGAAAAGTTCTTCTTACAGTGTTTTGAATTTCATTCAACAGTGGATCGGAGGAGGTAAAATGATTTTGTTGATCAACAGCAGTATGGATGGAAAGTCCAACGATATCTTCCTTTTTAGGTTTTTCTTTTAATCCGTCAATTTCCATGTATCGGTAGGCATGATAGGTGAAATCGGGACTAAAAATTACAGGCGCATCGTCGCCGAAGATATAGCTATCGGTTTGCCAAGCCACGTCTGGGGCGCCCGGCCCACCAACGCCACTTTTTTTGATTTGACCCGTTACGGAGGTCATGGGATTGAGGGAGCCATCCATGTAGATGCGTTCACCCAATCTGAATGTAATTTTATCTCCTTTTTTTCCGCTCAATTTGATGGAATAGGTACCGGTAAAATTTTCACCCATGTCCACCATCCATTTTCCATCTTTTGAGGAGTAGATTTTTTTAGGATTAATTTTTTTATTGATGCTTATGGGAGGAAAAAAAGCTTTTTGCAGTTTTCCACCTGGGGAACTGGAGTGCAGGGCGTTTTTCCATTCAGCATCGTCCAAATCAGCGCGGTTCCAACCGATAACTTCCTTTCTTGCATCGAAATGGGTGCCCAAATAAACGCTGTTTTTGGTGATGGGCCCTTCATGGTATTTCCACGAATGATCGGAAATGATCTCCTCGGTCTTGCCACTTTGGTAGGTGATTTTGATTTTTGCTATAAATCGGGGTTTTCCAACAGGGAGTCTTTCTCTTAAATTGATTTTCCCCCACATCTTTAGTGGCAAGGGATTGTAAAAACCATTTCCCAGTACCACCCCAATACAGTTCATCCCCTCTGTGATTTGAGAGCTGATGTCATATTCAGTATAATAGATTCTCTTACTGTAATCCGTCCAAACTGGATCCAAGATGTTGTTTTGGAGTGGCGATGAATTGATGGTGGCCTTGTAATAGCCTGCCGCCGTAATAAAAAGCACTGCTTTTGTGGGGCGTTCTTTCAACCTAAATGTTTTTCTAAATAATGGAGCAGGATGTTCCAGATAAAAAAGGGAATCTGATTTCGGTAAGTGGTTTTGATCCTCAATCCAATGTGCTTTTTTGTTTTCAAAAAAAACAACCGTTTGACCTTCATGGATGGGTGGTTTACAGCTCGATAAGTTCAGGGCAATCCAAAGCAGAAATAAAGCTTTTTTAAGGTAACAACTCTTAAGATCCATAACGACTAATATTTCTCAATTTATAAATTAATTTCAGATCCTCCAATGCGTTTGAATATTAGGATTATGGAAAGATTTTTTCGTTCAGAACCTTTCCGAATTTTGGTTTTTTAAATTTTGACCAAACGAAGGTAGCTTTCTTGATTTTGATAAGAAATTATCAACCCAGTGATAATTTCTTATCAAAATAAGCGAACATTAGCCCTTGTTTTGTAGTTTTAGTAGATGCCCAGGCTATAAATCATGTCTTTGAAGAAAAAAATATACCGAGTTGCTGGATTGGGTGAAGTCTTGTGGGACGTTTTCCCTGAGGGAAAGAGATTGGGAGGTGCTCCCGCTAATTTTGCGGCCCATGCACAGCAGTTGGGTGCCCATGCTTTTGTACTCAGTGCAGTCGGGAAAGATGCTCTGGGTAGGGAAGCGTTGGTCAAGTTGGATCAATACGGTATTGATTTAACTGGTCTTCTGGAGATTGCTCCATTTCCCACCGGCACCGTAAGTGTGGATTTAGACCAACATGGAAATCCCAGCTACGAGATTCAAGAAAATGTTGCTTGGGATCACATTTCCCTCCAACCGGCTATTACCAATACAGCCAAGCACTTGGATGCGGTCTGTTTTGGAACCCTGGCACAACGAAATAACACCTCCCAAAATACCATCTTCAAAACCCTACGAGCAACCTCAGACAACTGTCTTAAGGTTTTTGATCTCAACTTCAGAAAAAATTACTACCACAAAGAAATGCTCCTTCAAAGCTTTGATATTTCCGATGTGGTGAAGATGAATGAAGAGGAGTTTGTAGAAATACAAACCCTTTTTTCCTTGCCCTTCAACCTCCAAAAAGGCATGATGTCTTTGATGGAAAGGTTTGATTTAAAATTAGCGATGCTTACCTTGGGGCGGAAAGGTTCAATCATGATGAGTCAAAACGATTACAGTGAGTTAAAAGCTAATCAGTCTGTCCAAGTGAAAAGCACGGTAGGTGCAGGAGACGCATTTACTGCCGCTGCTGTGATGGGATGGCTCAACCAAAAACCTTTGGATAAAATTCACCATAAATCTAGCGATTTGGCGGCTTATGTATGCAGTCAACTCGATGCCGTACCTAAAATTTTAAATCATTCCTAAGATGAACAAAAATTATTTCCTTCCGTTTTTTGCCCTCGCCATTTTTACTGCTTGCCAGTCAAAAAAAGTGGAAAATCAACCGCCCAATGTGATTGTGATCATCACCGACGATCAGGGTTATGGTGATTTAGGACTTCACAATAATCCCAACCTCAAGACGCCTGCCATTGATGACTTTGCCCGCCAAAGCATACAGTTCAGTAATTTTCATGTGTCTCCAGTTTGTGCCCCCACCCGTTCCAGCCTGATGACGGGGCGTTACTCCCTCAGAACCGGGGTGAGGGATACCTACAACGGAGGGGCCATCATGGCCTCCTCTGAGGTGAGCATTGCCGAAATGCTAAAGCAGAAAAACTATAAGACGGGTATTTTCGGGAAATGGCACCTGGGAGACAATTACCCTTCTCGACCCAGTGATCAGGGGTTTGATGAATCATTGATCCACTTGGCAGGTGGAATCGGACAGGTGGGAGATTTTACCAATTACTTCAAAATGGAGACGAGCTATTTTGACCCTGTCCTTTGGCACAACAACGAGCAAAAACCTTATAAAGGTTATTGTTCCGATATTTTTACGGACAATGCCATCCGTTTTATAGAGGAAAACAAAGACCAGCCTTTTTTCTGTTATTTGTCCTTTAACGCTCCCCATACCCCACTTCAGGTTCCTGACAAATATTACCAGATGTACAAGGATACAGATCCCACTGCTGGTATTGATCCAGCGTTGCTGCCCGTTGCGCCGATGTCCGATAAGGATATTGAAGATGCCAGAAAGGTGTATGCCATGGTGACCAATATTGATGACAACCTGAAGCAACTTTTTCAAAAGATCGAAGATCTTGGAATTAAAGATGATACCATTGTAATTTTTATGACGGACAATGGACCGCAACAAGTCCGTTATGTTGGGGGGATGAAAGGAAGGAAATCCAGTGTTTACAGAGGAGGCATCCGCGTACCGTTTTTTTTGAGTTACCCTTCCAAGTTTGAAGGGGGTGGAGAGATCAACGCCATGTCGGCCCATATTGATTTGCTCCCTACGCTTTCCGAATTGTGTGCTGCTCCACTTCCTACCGATAGAAAAATTGATGGCAGGAGTTTGGTCCCCGCATTGGAGGGACAGACCTTACCCCAACGCAGCTTTTTTTCCTATTGGACGCGTAAATTGCCCGAGTTGTACAACAATATTGCCCTACAACAAGGCGATTATAAATTGGTGGGAAAAACCGATTTTGATGCCGCCATAGAGGCATTCGAACTTTACAATATCAAAGTCGATCCTTTTGAAACAAAAAATTTGGTCAACCAAAATTTAGAGAAAGCGCAATCCCTCAAAGCTGAAATGGATGTAATGTTCACTTCATTAACCCAATCCCCCAACCTTATCCACCCCCCAAGAATTGCCGTAGGGACACCCCATGAGCAACCCGTTTACCTTAATCGAAACGATGCCGGGGGACAAAGAGGGGTGTGGAATCAAGAGGAACTCTATTCCTATTGGAAAGTGGACATGCAAGCTGGAACATACCGGATCAAGTTTAAGTTTATAAAACCGCTCCCTCTAGGAGGTGAGATGGTTTTGGAAACGGCATCTGGGATCCTGAAAAAAAAGTCAAATGCTGAGCCTACAGATACCTTGGTATGGGAAGACGTAGCGCTTTCAGAGGGCAAATTCGATTTCACTCCTTTTTACCGTTTGGGGAGAAAAAATTATTTTCCACTCTGGGTTGAAATCGACAAAATTCAATAGGAGTCGAAACGGAAAATCATTGCCATATGCTCCCGACTTGGTGGACTTCAAAAACATTAAAGGGAATGGTTTCATCCGATTCTATAGAAATCTGGCCATTTTCAGGGGCAGAAACTGCATAGGTGGACAGTACCGAGAAGCCGTTGTCAATAAAAATCTCAATAGTGGTTCGATCCAAAAGCACCCTTATACTGACCTTTTTTTGATTCATGGTGGGGAGCTTCATTCCATTGAAATTAAAAGCACCATTGGAGAAAGTCAATAATTGACCGCGAATATTTAGCTGAAAGTTTTGACTGTGATCTCGATTAAAAGTCGCCAGCAGATCAATGCCCTCAAATTTTAGGTCTTTTAATTTTTCATTCAACGGTGAGGAAGAAATGTCTTTAAAAGTCCAACTTTTTTGGTAAAGATTCTTGATTTCAACGATTGGCCATCGGAACAATCGGATTCCTTCTGGGGTGGTTTTCAGTTCCAAGGTGGCAGGGAAAGACATTTGTTGATTAAAGGGCATATCGTTGTCCACGTAGATATTGTTTTTTCCGGTTCGCAACCAGCCTATGATTACAGTCCTATCATCAGGGCTGTTGTTGAATGTTTGTGCCGCATAGTAGGCATCTCCCAAATCCCCCAGATGTGCTTTCTTATCTGTAGTCATGATCTTACCGTCAAAAGTTCCGATCTCATAGTCAAAACTGGCATCGTAAATCAACCATTTTTTGTTTTGGGGGTTTCCATCTACTTTGAGCTCGACCAGATCCATACATTCATACACCCATCTGCGATTAAAGTCGCTTAACTTTTCCCAATTTTTTAGATCGATAGAGCTGAAAAAACGAACTTTACCCATATCCTCCAAGTTTTTTTTGTCGGCCCTTTTGATCCATAAAACAAGAACCCACTTTTTGGAGGGTTCATGCCAAAAGATTTTCGGGTCACGTTCTCCTCTGTCAAAACCTTGGTTGGAGACCAAAGGACGACCGTCATCGATTAATTGAAAGGTTCTCCCTCGATCTGTACTGAAAGCAGCTGCTTGGTAATAATCATCGTTCCTGTTGTTTTGAGCATGGGTAAAATAGGCTACGATGGCCTCTTCCTCCTCTGTGTTTTCTCCCAGACTGTTGGGATAATCCACAGCAGCAGTCCCCGAAAAAATGGTGCCATTCCCGTATGGTAGAATGGCGTGGGGGAGCTGTTCCCACTGGACCATATCTTGGCTTACCGCGTGTCCCCAAGTCATATTGCCCCAGTGAATGGATTTGGGATTGTGCTGAAAAAAAAGATGGTATTCTCCCTTATAGTAAACCATACCATTAGGGTCGTTGTTCCAATTTTTCTTAGAGGAAAAATGAAATTGAGGCCGCAAAGGCTCGTCGTATTTTATATCGGAATAAGTGTCAAAGGTCTGAAAACTATCAATCATTACCCCTGCTGAAGGCTGTGCTTGGGCAAGGATTGCTGTAAATATCAAAAGGTATCTCATCATAATTGTTAAGTTATGAATATTTTTTGACTAAAAAATAAAGAGGGAGATAGTTAAGAAACCAATGCGTTTAAAAGCGATAAAACATCATGAGGCTTGTCAATGTAGTAATTGGCCAGGGTATCTTTTTTACCCACTTTTACATTGACCGCATGAGACGGAAGATCATTAAACATAAACTCATCTGTGATATCATCCCCAAAGCAAATGATAAAATCAGCTACTTTATCCCCCAAGATTTCCGAAACAGCGGTTCCTTTGTTGTAACGTCCACTGACCACCTCGATCACTTTGTCTCCGTCCATCAGGTGCAACTCATCCGTAATCAGGCTACTCAGCACCGTTTTAAGCTCCACGGTGCGTTCTGCTGCCAATTCGGGGTCTGTTTTGCGATAGTGCCAAACCAAACTGTTTTTTTTCTCTTCAATAAAAGTTCCAGGTGTCCTATCAGTAAAGCTTTCTATTACAGGTATAAGATCCTCTTTCCAGTTTTTGAGTTGGGTTTCTTTGACCAGCCATTTTTGATTTTTATGTTTAACAAAATAACCATGTTCGGCCACCAAAGTAATGGGGAGATGACCAAACCATTGGTCGAGGAATTTTTGGTCTCTACCGCTCACTATGGCGAGCTCCGTTTGAGGAAATTCGATCAGTTTTTTTAGCAATTGCATTAAAGATTCATCGGGAGTGGCCAATTCAGGTTTTTCGTTATAGCCTACCAGTGTTCCGTCATAATCCAAGAAAATCATTCTTTTTTCAGCCGATCTAAATTTTTTAACCAGAGACTTTTCAATTTTTTCGTTCACTTTTATGACCGAAGATTCCTCTATGGTGTGATGTTTGGTATTAAGTGCTTTCATGAATTCATTGGCCCAATACTCCACCGAATAGCGCTGAAGTCTTTTTTGCATTGTTTTGTTTCTTTTTTGCTGTTCTTCCAGAGGCATTTGAATGGCATTAAAGAGAGCATCGGCCATTTGATTGAGATCAAAAGGATTGACCAATAAGGATTCATAGAGTTCTTTTGCAGCACCTGCCATTTCACTGAGAATCAAAACACCATCTCCATTGACCCGAGTGGCGATAAATTCCTTGGCAACCAAATTCATACCGTCTCGAACTGGGGTGATCATGGCAATATCAGAGGTCATGTATAGGTCAATCAAATCGTCAAAATTCATTGCCCTGTAGTAATACCAAATGGGGGTCCAGTTGATGGTGGCAAACTTGCCGTTAACCCTCCCAACGATTTCATCGGTCTCTTTTTTAAGTCTTTTGTAATCAGATACACTAGATCTGGAGGGAACGGTGAGCATGACCAAGCGTACTTTTTCCAGGTACTCAGGATATTTGGTTAAAAAAAGCTCGAAAGCTTTGATCCGATTCACCACTCCTTTGGTATAGTCCAAGCGATCAATGGAGAGGATGAGCTTTCCATCGTCAGCCCCTTTTTTGTGCAGTTCCAATTGTTTTTTGAGGTCGGACTTTTCCGCTTTGGACATATGGGCGTGCGTTTGAGCTGCTTGATTGAATTTATTGTAATCAATACCCATGGGGAAGGTATTGACCACTACCTCTCTACCGTATATGTTGACCCGATTGAAGGAGACTTCTTTTCTTAATATGCGCTTGACAGAACTTAGAAAGTGACGTTGGTAGTCATAGGTGTGAAATCCGATCAGGTCGGCCCCAAGCATTCCCTCGAGCAGCGGCTCCCGCCAAGGGAAAATTCTAAAAATTTCAAAAGAGGGGAAGGGGATGTGGAGGAAAAAACCGATGGTAACGTCGGGTCTTACTTCTTTGATCATCTTAGGGCACAGCAACAATTGATAGTCATGAATCCAAATGGTATCGCCCTTTTCTATATTTTTTAAGACACTATCGGCAAATTTCTGATTGACCTCCTGATAGGACTTCCATTGCTCCTTACTAAAGACCGAAATCTCGATAAAGTAATGAAAAAGGGGCCAAAGTGACTTATTAGACAGCCCAAAGTAAAAATTATCGATTTCCTTACGATTTAACGAAACAGGAAAATAGCCCTCTTTTTTTAGCGATTTTTTTAATGGACCCCATGCCTTTTTATCAATCTCATCGTCATTGATGCCAGGCCACCCCACCCAAAGGGATTTTTGACCCTTATGAACAGAATTCATACCGGTTGCCAAGCCACCACTGGTCGGGGTAAACTCGAAAGAATTATCTAATTTCGTTATTTGTAAAGGAAGTCTGTTGGAGACAATAATATTTTTAGCCATAGCACCCGTAATTCAAAAATCATATTCGAAATTATGCATTTAAAGCAGTTGGAACACCCTTTAGATAACCTTAATTATGGAATTATAGGAAATTGTAAATCATCTGCCCTGATCAATGAGGATTCCTCAATAGATTGGTGTTGTTTGCCTCAATTTGATTCTGCTTCTGTTTTTGCAAAAATATTGGATGAAAAAAAAGGAGGCTTTTTCAAAATAGCCTGTGATGACAGCTATAAAATCACTCAAAGTTATATCGATAAAACTGCGATTTTAACCACGCGGTTTGACAACGGTACAGCGGCTTTTGAAATCATTGATTTCATGCCGCGATATCAAAAAGACAATGGGGTTTACTATGCTCCTCCAGAGATTTCCAGAATCATCAAAAAGATCAGCGGTCAGCCAGAAATTAAGATTTTATACGATCCACGATTGGAGTACGCACAGGGAACAACCAAAAATTACATCAAAGATGATTTCGTCATTAGTATTGTAGATGATAAGCGTTACGACACCCTCTTGCTGTATACTGACATGAACAAGTCAGTGGTTCTTGACGCCCAGCCTTTTATTTTAGATCGAGATTATTTTTTTAAAATATCCTACAACGAAAAGATTCAACTCCCTTATATGAAAGAGATGTTGTTTGAGTTTGAAAGAACCAAAGTCTATTGGCTCAATTGGTGCCATAAAACTCCGACATATAATGTGAAATATAATGATCAAATTCTCCGCAGCGCTATGACGCTCAAGTTGCTTACTTTCGAAAAAACGGGAGCGGTATTGGCTGCGGCCACCACCTCTTTGCCAGAAACCATTGGGGAGGTAAGGAACTGGGACTATCGATTTTGTTGGATTCGAGATGCTTCCATGGTCATTAAGGTAATTGCCAAATTGGGACACCTCAAGATTGTTAAAGAATTTATTGAATTTATAATTGATCTAATCCCTGACAAGGATGAGAAATTGCAAATCATGTATGGGATTCGAGGTGAGAAAATGCTTACAGAGAAAACATTGGATCACCTGTCGGGTTATTGCGGTTCAAAACCCGTTAGAATTGGGAATGCCGCCTTCATTCAAAAACAAAACGATATCTACGGTATTTTGATGGATGTGATCCATTTTCAAATTGAAAAATACAGTGATGAGACGGACAAACATGAGGAATTGTGGTCGATAGTTAAATCGATCATTTGGGTGGTAGAAAATAATTGGAAACAAGCCGATAAAGGCATTTGGGAATTCCGCCACGAAGACCGCCACTTTACTTTTTCAAAACTCCTGTGTTGGGTTGCTGTAGATCGCGCCATAAAAATCTCTGAGATCATTCAATCGGGAAAATCTGCCAAAAAATGGGAAGCCCTGCGTACCGAAATCTATGAGGACATTCTTTCTAATGCATGGAATGATGAGGTTCAAGCGTTTACACAGTCCTACGGGACAAAACATTTGGACGCCTCGGTCTTGTTGATGGAACCCTATGGCTTTATTGATGCAAAAGATCCTAAGTATGTCAAAACGGTGAAAGCCATTGAAAAAGAATTGTCCTATGAAGGGTTGTTGTTTCGATACAAAAACGATGATGACTTTGGAACACCCAGTTCCTCCTTTACCGTCTGTACTTTTTGGTTCATCAACAGTCTTTATAAAATTGGAGAGGAGGAAAAATCCAAAGCCATGTTTGACCAATTGCTCTCCTACAGCAATCACCTGGGCTTGTTTAGCGAAGATATTGACTTCAAGAGCAAGCGGCTTTTGGGTAATTTTCCTCAGGCCTATTCTCATTTGGCGCTGATTGACACCGCATTAAATTTTAAAGACTAGACTTCAAGTATTTTGATAATTGCGATTTAGTCAGTAAATTAGACTAAATTCTTAATGAAACCCCAAAATTATTTCTAATGATGAATACTCGCCTACACTTTACCTTATCTCTACAAACAATAAATTCCTCTTTTTTAAGTTATTCAATTAAATTGAATTAGAAATGAATCACACCATCAAATTATTGACATTTTTTTTAATTATTCTATTCACAGGAGTTTTCGCACAGAATAGTGAAAACCCATGGCATGTAGGGCTGAGCTTTAATGTTGTGGATGTATATCCTACTGGTGCCAAAGGAAGCGATCCCTTTGCTCCTCAAGGGAAATTGTTTGAAGATGCATTTAATGTTTCTGATCATTGGAATTTTGGAGGTCCCACTATTTCATTGAGTCGCTCCATTTTCAATGGTTTTTCCATTGGGGCACGAGTATCTCTCAACTTGATCAAAAATATAGACGGAGTAGATAACCCAAATTATCCCTATTTCGCTGCTGGAGGGTTTTTTAAGCAAACTTTTCTCAACAAGAAAAGATTGAAACCTTTTATTACCCTAGGTTATGGAATTTCTGATATTGATTATACCAATACCAAAAAGATTGAATTATTATCTAAGAATACCTCCAGGAATTTTAATGGAGGATTGGGTTTTGATTTTCGACTGACGCAATTTGCCGGGTTAACTTTGGAGACTAACTTTCACTCACCCACGGAGAATTTTGGTGTCAAACATTTTCGTCACCAGTTCGGATTTTACTACTCTTTTGGATCTAAAGATTCCGATAAAGATGGTGTCCCCGACGATAAGGACAATTGTCCTGAGGAACCTGGTTTAAAAGAATTCGATGGTTGTCCTGATACCGATGGCGATAAAATTCCCGACAATAAAGATCAATGTCAAGAGGAGTTTGGAACTGAAATCATGAACGGTTGCCCTGATGCTGACGAAGATGGTGTGGCCGACAAAGACGATGAATGTCCAGATCAGCCTGGTGCATTAGCACTAAATGGTTGCCCTGATGCTGACGAAGATGGTGTGGCCGACAAAGACGACGAATGTCCCAATGAGGCAGGTCCAGTTGAAAACAAGGGATGCTCTTGGCCTGATACCGATGGCGATGGTGTTTCAGACAAAGAAGATGCCTGTCCTGAGGAGGCAGGATCTGCTGAAAACAACGGCTGTCCTGAAATATCAGTTGAGGTGGTAAAAACCCTCAACGAGATGGCGACGAATATCAATTTTGCTGCTGGATCAGATCGTATTCAAGGTAAGGCGGTTATGGACGCTCTGAATGAAATCAAAACACTTTTGGATAACAATCCCAATGGTAATTTAATCATTGAGGGACATACCTCCAGTGATGGAGCGGCCGAAGCCAATCTCATTCTTTCGCAGAAGAGAGCTGCTGCCGTCAAAGCCTACTTGGTCAAATTAGGGGTGAACCCCGATCGATTAAAAACAGAGGGTTACGGGGAGGACAGGCCCATAGCAGATAACGATACGCCTGAAGGAAGAACACTCAACAGGCGGGTACAGTTCCGGACAGATTTTTAGTTTATACAGAAAGGGGGTTGAAAAACCTCCTTTTTTTTAGCCCAGATTTTTTAACCCAGAGATGGTGGCTTTGGGGTCGTTGGACGAAAAGACATAGCTACCCGCTACCAATACATCTGCACCACATGAAATCAATTGATTTGCATTTTGATCGGTAACGCCTCCGTCAATTTCAATCAAAGTCGCCGCATCGGCATTTTCAATGATGGTTTTGAGCTTTCTTACTTTTTGATAGGTAGCTTCAATGAAGCGTTGTCCACCAAAACCTGGATTGACACTCATCAAACAGACCAAATCAATTTCATTGATGATGGGTTCCAATAGTTCTACTGAGGTGTGAGGATTCAATGCGACTCCAGCTTTCATCCCTTTTTCCTTGATGGATTGTAGGGTTCTATGAAGGTGGATAGAAGCTTCGTAGTGAATGGTGAGGATGTCACTGCCCAAATCGGCAAAAGTATCGATATAGCGTTCAGGTTCCACGATCATCAGGTGGACATCCAAAGGCTTTTCTGCATGGGAAGCAATGGACTTCAAAACGGGCATTCCGAAAGAGATATTAGGTACAAAAACTCCATCCATCACGTCGATATGAAACCAATCCGCCTCACTGGCATTGACCATTTTACAGTCGCGTTCTAGGTTTCCGAAATCTGCTGCCAGCAGGGAGGGAGCTATAAGGGTTCCCATGGTTTGATTGATTTTAACCCAAGTATGTTTTCAAAATCTTACTCCGGGAGGTGTGTTTGAGTCTTCTAATGGCCTTTTCCTTGATTTGTCTTACCCTTTCTCGGGTCAAATCAAAGGTTTCACCAATTTCCTCTAAAGTCATGGCATGCTGGTTTCCCAAACCAAAATAGAGCCTAACCACATCCGCTTCACGAGGGGTGAGGGTCTCCAGAGCCCTTTCAATCTCAGTTCTCAAGGACTCATGTAACAAGGTTTTGTCGGGGTTGGGAGATTCTCCACTGTTGAGGACATCGTAGAGGTTGGAATCTTCTCCTTCTACCAATGGTGCATCCATGGAGACGTGACGGCCAGAGTTTTTTAAGGACTCTTTTACATCGTTGATGGTCATGTCCAATTCTTTGGCAATTTCCTCTGCCGATGGGGCACGTTCATGGGCTTGCTCTAGAAAGGCATAAGTTTTATTGATCTTGTTGATCGAACCGATTTTGTTAAGTGGTAGCCTAACAATTCTCGACTGTTCTGCCAAGGCTTGTAAAATCGACTGCCTGATCCACCATACTGCATAGGAAATAAACTTAAAACCTCTGGTTTCATCAAAACGTTGTGCTGCTTTGATAAGCCCCAAATTCCCTTCATTGATTAAATCAGGAAGGGTTAACCCTTGATTTTGATATTGCTTGGCAACAGAAACAACAAATCGCAGGTTGGCCTTGGTCAATTTCTCTAAGGCTATTTGATCCCCGGCCTTAATCCTTTGCGCCAATTCCACTTCCTCCTCCGCAGTGATCAAATCTACCTTTCCAATTTCTTGAAGGTATTTGTCCAAAGAGGCCGTTTCGCGATTGGTTACCTGTTTTGTGATTTTAAGTTGTCTCATGAAATGGTTTGCTTTATATAGTTATACGTTAAAAAACCAAAAATGTTTCATCATTCGTAAAATTTATTCACGATTGGGATTGTTTTTTCGCTCTGGACGAGGTAACAAAGCTTTTCTGGATACTTTTTGTTTTCTGGTTTTGGGGTCAATTCCAAAATATTTCACGTCGAAAGTATCTCCAAGATTGATTTCATCAGTGACTTTATCTATTCTGTCCCATGATACCTCAGAAATATGGAGTAAAACCTCGTTGCCAGGGACAAATTCTACTACGGCTCCGAAATCTAATATTTTTACAACGGTTACATTGTATATTTCTCCAACGGTAGGTTTAAAAGTGATGTTATTGATTTTCTCAATTGCGGCATCAATTTTTTCTTGATTAACTCCCAAGATTTCTATCACACCCATTTCCCCTTCCTCTTCAATGACGATGGTGGTATCGGTTTCCTTTTGCATCTCTTGAATGACCTTGCCACCAGGTCCTATCACAGCGCCAATAAATTCTCCTGGAATAGTCAAATTGACCATCTTAGGGGCATGTGCCTTTACGCTTTCATTGGGTTGGGCAATGGTGTCGGTAATTTTTTCGAGTATGTGAAGGCGTCCTGCCCTTGCTTGTTGCAGTGCTTTGACCAAAATCTCATACGATAGACCTTTGATCTTGATATCCATTTGACAAGCCGTAATCCCTTCACTGGTTCCAGTGACTTTAAAGTCCATATCACCCAGGTGATCCTCATCTCCTAGGATATCACTGAGTACGGCATATCGATCACCATCTGATATCAATCCCATGGCGATTCCAGAAACCGGTCTTTTGATTTTTATTCCTGCATCCATCAAGGCCATGGTTCCCGAACATACAGTGGCCATAGAACTGGATCCATTGGACTCCAAAACCTCACTTACCACACGGACAGTATAGGGGCAATCCTCGGGGATCATTCCTTTTAGTCCTCTTTGTGCCAAGTTTCCATGCCCTACTTCTCTTCTGGAAGTCCCTCTGAGCGGACGGGCTTCGCCAGTACAAAAAGGAGGGAAGTTATAATGAAGGTAGAAACGCTCTTCCCCTTCATAGGAGGGCATATCGATTTGGTTGGCTTCTCTTGAAGTTCCCAAAGTAACGGTTGCAAGTGCTTGGGTTTCTCCACGACTAAAAATCGACGATCCGTGGGTGGAAGGGAGGTAATCTACCTCGCACCAAATGGATCTAATTTCGTCAGTTTTTCTTCCATCCAATCGGACCCCTTCGCTGAGGACCAATTCTCTTACTGCTTCTTTTTGTGCTTTACTGAAGTATTTGCCGATAAGATCATTGAGTTCCTCCAATTCTTCTTCCGAAAAAGTGGATTTGATCTCTTCTTTTAGCTCACTGAATGCCAAACTTCGTTCTGCTTTGCCAGTTCCTTTTTTGGCAATGGCATAGCATTTGTCATAGGCCGCTTGGTGAATTTGTTTTTCAAGGGCTTCGTTTTCTTCTTCCTGTTTGTATTCACGAACTTCTTTTTTACCAAAGTCCTCTGCCAATTGTACTTGAGCTTTGATTTGATCTTTTATGGCTTGGTGAGCAAATTTAATGGCTTCCACCATTTCTTCCTCACTGCATTCGTCCATCTCACCTTCTACCATCATGACGGAGTCGGCCGAAGCACCCACCACCATATCGATATCTGATTCTTCAAGTTGGGCGCGGCTGGGGTTGATAATTAGTTTTCCATCAAGTCGGGCTACCCTTACCTCAGAGATGGGGCATTCGAATGGAAAATCACTCAATTGAATGGCTGCTGAAGCGGCCAATCCTGCCAGTGCATCGGGCATGACATCTTTGTCGTGCGACATCAACTGGATCATCACTTGAACTTCGTTGTGGTAGTCTTTTGGGAAAAGGGGTCTTAAAACGCGGTCAACCAGTCGCATGGTCAATATCTCACCGTCGCTAGGTCTTGCTTCCCTCTTGAAAAAACCACCGGGATATCTTCCCGCTGCGGCAAATTTTTCACGGTAATCCACCGTCAGGGGTAAAAAGTCTACTTGTCCGGATTGGTAGTTGGAGACTACAGTACAAAGTAACATACAGTCTCCCATTCTAACCACTACAGACCCATGAGCTTGTTTGGCTAGTTTTCCCGTTTCTATTGTAATAGTTCTTCCGTCCTCAAGACGAATTTCTTGGGTAAATGTTTTTGGTATCATTTTTTCTAAGTTGGTTGTAAAAAATTTTGTGTTGTGTGTTGCAGCAACCAACGAAAAACTGAATCAGTAAATGGAAATGCTTTTGCAGCAATTGAGATTACTTTCTCAATCCCAATTCTTTGACAATTGCACGATAGCGCTCAATGTCTTTTGCTTTCAAATAATCCAAAAGATCACGGCGTTTTCCTACGAGTTTAACCAATGATCGTTCGGTATTAAAATCTTTTTTGTTTTTTTTCAGATGCTTTGAAAGGTGTTCGATTCTGTACGAAAAGAGTGCGATTTGCCCTTCCGAAGAACCGGTATCTTTCTCGGATTTTCCGTGTTTTTTGAAAATCCCTTCTTTAACTTCTTTGTCTAGGTACATGCCAATATTTTTTCAATAATTTTTATGTAAAATGAGTGCAAATATAAGGGTTCTGTAGTAAAATCCAACGATTGGAATGGAATTAATCTCTGATGGGTTGATTGAGTATCAAATCCAAGTATAAATTGATTTTGTATTTGAGTTGTTTTCTATGACAAATAAAGTCAAGAAACCCTTTTTCAAGTAGAAATTCGCTTTTTTGAAAACCCTCTGGGAGTTCTCTTCCAGTAGTATCTTTGACCACCCTAGGACCAGCAAATGCGATTAGGGCTCCTGGCTCACCAATATTGATGTCTCCAAGCATTGCAAAGGAGGCCGTTGTTCCACCGGTGGTGGGATCAGTACAAAGGGAGATGAATGGTAGTTTGGCTTCGGCCAACTCAGATAGTTTGGCAGAGGTTTTGGCCATTTGCATTAATGAATTGGCGGATTCCATCATCCTAGCTCCACCAGATTTAGAAATAATTACCAAGGGTAAATGGTGTTTAATGGCGTAATCTCCTGCTCTGGCAATTTTTTCTCCTACCACAGAACCCATCGATCCTCCGATGAAAGCAAAATCCATACAAGCCACTACCAATTCTTTTCCTTTCGATTTTCCAACGGCTGTTCTTATGGCATCATTCAAACCAGATTTTTTATGAGCTTCTTTTAGACGATCTGCGTATTTTTTTGAATCTTGGAAATTGAGAAAGTCTTTGGATCTCAATTTTTCATCCAATTCTTTAAAATGGTTGTCATCGAATAAAATTTCAAAATATTCTTTACTTCCTATGTGGACATGGTAGTCATCCTCTGGTGAAACATAAAAGTTGGAGGCCAACTCTTGGGTTTCAACGATTTTTCCAGTGGGTGTTTTGTACCACAGTCCTTTAGGAATGTCTTTTTTTTCTTCTGTTTTGGTTTGAATACCTTTTTCACTTCTCTTGAACCAGCTCATGGAGGTGTGGTTTTAATTTAGATAATAATTAACCGAGTGTATTGATATTGTTGAGATCTTTAAACGCATTTTTCAAACGGGATATGAAAGTTTCTTCCCCCGCCCTCAACCATTTTCTTGGGTCATAATATTTTTTATTTGGAGAATCGACCCCCTCAGGATTTCCAATTTGTGTTCTTAAATAATCAATGTTATTGGTCATGTAGTCTCTGATTCCCTCAGTAAAAGCAAACTGTAAATCGGTATCAATATTCATTTTGATAACGCCATAGCCTATGGCCTCGGTGATTTCTTCCAAGGTGGAACCTGACCCTCCGTGGAAAACAAAATCTACGGTATTTTCGGCAACGCCAAATTTCTGAGAAATATATTCTTGAGAGTTTTTTAAAATTTTGGGGGTGAGTTTAACATTTCCAGGCTTATAGACGCCGTGTACATTTCCAAAGGCTGCAGCTACAGTAAATCTGGAGCTTACTTTACTCAATTCTTCATAGGCATAAGCAACTTCTTCGGGCTGGGTGTAAAGTTTTGAGACATCAACGTCCGTATTGTCAACGCCATCTTCTTCCCCTCCAGTTACCCCCAATTCGATTTCGAGGGTCATTCCCATTTTGTCCATTCTTGAGAGGTAGGTTTTACAAATTTCTATGTTTTCCTCCAATGGTTCCTCCGAAAGGTCAAGCATGTGAGAGCTGTACAATGGTTTTCCTGTTTGTCTGAAAAAAACTTCTCCAGCGTCCAGCAAACCATCAATCCATGGCAGGAGGTTTTTGGCACAATGATCGGTGTGTAAAATTACGGTTGCTCCATAATGTTTGGCCAGTTCGTGAACGTGTTTGGCACCGGAGATTCCCCCCGCTATGGCTGCTTTTTGATTTTCATTGGACAAACCTTTTCCGGCCATAAACTGTGATCCCCCATTGGAGAACTGGATGATGACAGGGCTGTTCAATTCAGCGGCAGTTTCTATCACTGCATTAATTGAATTACTTCCCACAACATTGACAGCGGGAAGGGCAAAAGAATTTAATTTAGCGAATTGAAATAGCTCTTGTACTTGACTGCCTGTCAGTACACCTTTAGTAAAATTATGATTCATTAATTTTGGTTTACAAAACAAAAGTATCAAACTTTTTGGGTTTAAAATGGATAATTTATACCAATATTAAATACAGCATCTTTGATGGCATAGTTGGTTTGCCATCGGTAGGACATTGGCAGTGAAGGATTGTAGGTTTTGAAACCTGTATCCAGACGAAATACAAAAAAGTCGAGATCATATCTCAAGCCAAAACCCGTTCCAATTGCTATTTCATTGAGATCTTGGAACCCATCAAAACGATATTTGGGATCACTCACATTATCCAATACATTCCAAATGTTTCCTGCATCGACGAAGAGGGCTCCTTTGATTTTTCCAACCACTGGAAAACGATACTCCAAATTGAAAGTGAGTTTGAAGTTGGCTTCATTAAACTCATTGAGGTTGACACTACTCCCAGGTCCCAACCGATAAGCCCGCCATCCACGGTTGTCATTTGATCCTCCTGAAAAATAGGATCTGGTGAAGGGGATACTGTTTGCATTTCCAAAGGGAATTGCAATTCCACCAAAAGCCCTCATGGCCAAAATGGTCTCCGAAGACAATTGCCAATGCTTAATGTAATTGATTTCTGTCTTAACATATTGTGAGGGCGTTACCCCAGCAATTTCGTATTGGTTGTTCTCGTTTTTTTGAGCATTCGTGGTCTTGATAATTTCGTTTAACAAAGTACCGATCAGACCTAGCTTCCATTGCAGTTGAAAAAAAGATTCATCCAATATGTTTTGTTGAGAATTGTATCCTATTGCAATGGATGAGCCAAAAATCAGGTTGTTGGTTGTAAGTCGTGTTTGTCTTTCTTTGATCAAGTTGACGTCTTGATATTCGCTGTTTTGATCATTTAGAGTGGTTTGATTATTGATTACCTCAGCGATGAAATTATTTGCTCCTTCGGGAATTTTCAGGTTGTTCTCTGCATTTAAATTATCGATATTGGTATTGTATCTGCTAGCAATCTCATTGAGCTTCTCATAAGAATTTCGATAAACATTAAAATAGTTATTGATGTTATGGTTATTGATGAACTCCAAGTCAATGATTTTAAGATTAATTTTAGCCAATGCATTGGGCTGCCAGTTCAATTGATAGCCGAGACCAAAGTATTGTTTGTCCAATCCGATGTTTTGTTGAAGGGCGGCACTAAAAGAAACATCCGTAGAGGGGTTTGAAGTTTTAGGAATGATGCGATCAAAATTAATGGGAAAAAAGATCCTAGGGAATCTGAATTTAATGTCGGCTCCTAATTCGTAGAGATTGAAAAGTTGTTGATCAATTGAAGCAATATCACTGGAAGAACCTAAGGTGTTTTTTACTGCAACTTCAAGGATTTCTGCCCCTCTAAAAATATTTCTGATGCCAAAAGAGCTCCCGATCGAAAAACCAAAATCTTGAATGTTGGAATGGGAGAGGTCCAAATCAAAACCCACAGAAAAACGTTCCTTGGGGTTTAAAAATATGTTGGCGACCAAATCGGGGTCTTTTTTATTGAGCAAGCCATAGGTGATACTGGGATATTTAAAATTTCTCAGGTTGGCAATGTAGCGATAGGTCTGGGTTCGCTCCAAATCGCTGTATGGTTTTCCTTTTTGAATCAAGATGACTTCCTCCAGGGCTTTGGGCTTGTATTTCAATTTCCCCTTGAAATAAAAGGTGTAATCTTTATAACTCAGACTATCGGTAAAACTGTTCAGCTGTCCTAACTGCCCGGGTGTATCAACATATATATTGATTTTGGAAACCGGATGGATAAGGTAGGGTATATTTCTTAGTGTGTCGTTTTGTCTTTTTTGAAGATCGGAGATTTCTACAGCAACAGGAATTTTTGTATCCACCCCGCTGCTGTCAATTGCAGCTTGGTATTGTATGCTGTTTTGCTGAAAATTATAGACACCGTTGTTCCTGAAATAATTGATGATCCTGGTTCGCTCTGCCTCAAATCGATCAATTTCAAAAGGATCACCTTTTTTGATCTTACTTTCACTTTTTGAAATTTCATAAAGAGAATCCAAAGCAGGAGAACTGATCTTTTTACTGATAGAATCAATGGTATATTGCGCTCCAGTTTCGATTGCGTATTCTACGCTTGCTTTGCTGTTTTGACTGAGTCTGTTTTTTGCTGCTACTTGGGTATCAAAATAACCTTGGTTTTTATAATACTGTTTCAATCGACCAATGCTTTTTTGGGTTGAGCTGCTGTCCAAAAAAACGGGAGCCTCCCCATTTTCCTTAAGCCAACGATTAAAGCCAGATTTGTATTTTATCAATTCTTTGACTTGTTTGGGAGATAGCCACTGATCCAGCCGTCTTTTTCTATTGGGTTTTTTGTAGAGCCAGTTGTTGAATACAGAACCGGGATTGGATCCTGCTAAGTGGTAAAGGTTTCTTTTGAATGGAATCCCCAGTATTTTGGAGTTGGGCTGATCTACCAGTAGGAATCTGACAGGATCGTTGATCAATTCTTGGTTGTTTTTTAGAATGACATTCTTTTCCAGCAAGTATTTTTCCCCTGCAATTTTTTTTGCACTACTACACCCAATCATAAATAATCCCATGAGAAAGATTATCGCTAATTTTATTGCTGAAAAATGAGTCATGCGAGGAAAATTCGTTAAAATTAAGCTTTTTGGATGTTAAGCAAAAATCAACAAAAACATATCCGTCAGTTATCTAAGAAAAAATACAGACAAGAGACCGGTCTGTTCGTTGCTGAGGGGGAAAAAACAGTATTTGATTTATTGGATGCAGGTTGGAAGACGGATGAGATCTATGCGACCAAAGGTTTCAAAAATATTCCCTACACAAAGGTGGATGTAGTTGAGATGGGTAAAATTACTCATTTGTCGACGCCCAGTTCGCTGTTGGCGGTTTTCTACATTCCAAAATACACCTCCGATCTTTGGATTAGAGGGGGATTTTCCCTTGCCTTGGATGGCGTGTCAGATCCGGGGAATCTTGGAACGATCATACGATTGTGTGATTGGTTTGGCGTCAAAAATATTTTTTGTAGTCCCAATACTGTGGATTGTTACAATCCCAAAGTGATTCAATCCACAATGGGATCCATCGCTAGGGTGACTTGCCAATATACTGACCTGCATCAATTGGTGGAGCATTTTGGGGGAGAAATCTTTGCGGCTACCTTGGATGGCATATCGCACTACGGGCAATCTTTTCCAACCAATGGTCTCTTGATCATGGGAAGTGAATCCCATGGAATAGATGCTGATTTATTAAAAAAAATAAAAAATCACCTTACCATAGAAGGTCATTTCAATGGCCCAAAAGCGGAGAGTCTAAATGTAGGGACTGCTACTGCCATATTATTGAGTGAAATTTTTCGACCTGTATGAATAATTACTCAAACGTAAGGTTGATGGCAAAACCCCTGCTGACCATCTTGGTGATGGGTCCCGTCCATGGACTGGGTCCAGAATTATTAGGGTTGTCAGGGATGAGTTCGTTTTGCATGGAGAAAATTCCACGAATGGAGGGGGAAAACTTAAAATAAAACAGATAGAAATCGAAGCCCAATCCTATTTCATAATTTAAATTTTGGGGTTCTGTTCTAAAAACATTACTGAAGTTGTCGTCAATGTTTTTGTAATTACTCGATAAGTTAAAATCTGTGGAAATACCCCCCAAAATAAAGGGCCTGAAGTTGTTGATTCTAGCGGCACTCAATTTGATAATCAACGGTAGATGAATGTAGGTCGATTTTACTTCTCTCATCCGATCCGTTTCATTGGTAAATTGTTTATTTTCTGGATACATAAGATCCCTTTTGGAGTAATACAGACCGGGTTCTATCCTGATATTGATGAATTTGTTGACCCTTAAATCCCCAATCAAACCCACATTAAAACCTAAAGAGGGGGTTACGGCGATGTCGTCCGTTTGGGATTGATAATATTCCTTTTCATACAAAAATTTAAAATCATAGGAGTTGACCCCCACAAAATATCCATAATGAAGAAAACGATCGTCAAAGTTGGGGAGGTTGATAATGGTTTCCCTCACATGAGGATATTGAGCACGAATGGTTTGACTCCCTATGTAAAAAAGTAGGGCGGTAAAAACAAGTGTTTTATATTGTCGGTTTATTTGCACGATAAATAGAAGCTACTCCCAAGGTTTGCGGAATGTCCTCTACTGCTATAAACCCATTTTTTTCTAAAATATTGTTGAAAGCTTCCCCGTGTGGAAAAGCACGTGCAGATTCTGATAGGTATTCGTAGGCGCTACGGTCTTTTGAGAAGAGTTTTCCAATAACCGGCATAATTTTTTGGGTGTAAAAAAGGTAGCATTTTCGGAGTAGGAAATTTCTTGGTACCGCAGTTTCCAGAATGACCAAATCCCCTCCTGGACGGAGTACCCTACAGATCTCCGATAGTCCTTGATCCAAGTTTTCAAAATTTCTGACTCCAAAAGCTACAGTTACCGCATCAAAATAATCATTGGGGAAAGCCATATTTTCACTGTCGCCGATCACCATTTTTATTTTATGATCCCGTTCACTTTTTTTTATCTTTTGCCTTCCGATTTCCAACATCCCCTCGGAAATGTCGATTCCCACGATGGCTGAAGCTCCAGTTTGAAGAAGTGCTAGAGCAAGATCTCCAGTTCCTGTGGCCACATCTAATATCTTTTCTGGCTTTTTTGCCATCAGTATTTCTACTACATTTTTCCTCCATTTGATATCGATACCTCCCGAAATGACACGATTCATAAAATCGTAGCGGCGAGAGATTCCGTTGAACATCTGGCGGACTTGTGTTTTCTTGGAATCCTCTTTTTCCTGGTAGGGAACCACTTGTTTTTTATGCATGTGCAAAGATATAACAAATGGGTTCCACTATCATTTCGAGGAATTAAAAAAGGGAGCCCAATGGTTTTATTATATTTGTACTAAGTTTTCGAACTTGCAACATGAAAATAATCATCGCAGGAGCAGGAGAAGTGGGATTCCATTTGGCTAAACTGCTCTCCTATGAGTCCCTTGTTATTACGCTGATCGACACCGATCGAGATCGGCTTAATTATGCCGAAGGGCACTTGGACATCAAAACCTTGAGGGGCAATGCATCCTCCTTGGCGATCTTAAAAGAGTCCGGTACTGCAGGTTCGGACTTATTCATTGCTGTGACTGCATGGGAGTCGGTGAATATTACCATTTGTGCCTTGGCCAAACAATTGGGGGCCAAAAGAACCATAGCGCGTATTTCCAATACAGAGTTTACCCATACGGATGAATCTATCAGTTTTCAGGACATGGGAGTGGATGAACTGATTTCACCAGAAGAACTGGCTGCCAATGAAATTCAGCAGTTACTGGATCAATCCGCTTTTACCAATAGCTATGAATTTGAGGAAGGCGCCTTAACCATGATAGGAACCCAACTGGGGGCAGAGGTTCAATTTGTAGGGAAAACGGTAAAAGAGGCGGCCTCCGTGTTTCCAGATGTCCATTTTATGCCCATTGCTGTGCAACGCAAAGGTACTCAGTTCACGCTTATTCCTAGAGGAGATACCGTATTTGAATCAGGCGATACCGTTTTTTTTATAACGATAGCCGAAGGAGTAGAAGAAATACAAAAACTTTCTGGTAAGAGCAATAAACCCATCAAAAATGTGATGATTCTGGGGGGAAGTAAAATAGGCATCAATACAGCTCGGGAACTTTGTGATAAAAAATTCAGGGTCATATTGTTGGAGCAAAACAAGCTTAAAGCCATGGAAATATCAGAGGAGTTGCCCGATTTGATGGTTATTCATGGGGACGGGAGAAGCTCTGAACTTTTGGAGGAGGAGTCTATTGAATCCATGGACGCATTTATCTCTGTTACTGAGAATTCTGAAACCAACATCATGTCTTGTTTGATGGCGAGCTCAAAGGGGGTAGAAAAAACCATTGCGCTTGTAGAGAACATGGATTATTTTCACCTTTCTCAAGCCATTGGTATCGATACCCTAATCAATAAAAAATTACTTACCGCCAATACCATATTCCGTTACATCAGAAGGGGAGAGGTGGTGGATATGACTACCCTAAATAATCTCAATGCGGAGATTTTGGAATTTGTTGTGAAACCGGATTCCAAAGTCGCTCATCAAAAAATTAAAGACCTGGATTTTCCTCGTATGGCAAATATTGGAGGGGTGATCCGTGAAGGAAAAGGGGTCATTGCCCTTGGAAATTATACCATAATGCCGGGTGACCGTGTGGTGGTTTGCGCCTTGCCACGTGCGATCAAACGGGTGGAAAGTTTGTTTTTATAGCTTTTTAAATGCCCAGATTTAATTTTAAAGTCATTCTGCACATCATAGGGGTATTATTACTCTTCAATGGTGGACTAATGCTTTCGGCAGCATTGGTGAGTTGGTTGATGAAAGACGGGGTAACTTTTGAGATCACGCTATCCTCCTTCCTGGTTATGATCTTGGGGGGATCCATGATGTTGGTTTCGAGAAATCATGAGGCTCAAATCCAAAAAAGAGAGGGTTATTTGATTGTAACCATGGGCTGGGTATTGATGACCATAACCGGGATGACGCCCTATCTTTTGACCCATTCGATTGAGGGATTGCCTTCTGTTTTTTTTGAAACCATGTCTGGCTATACAGCAACGGGTTCCACGATATTGACCGATATAGAATCCCTTCCAGCGGGAATCCTCTTTTGGCGAAGCATGACCAATTGGATTGGGGGCATGGGAATCATTGTTTTGGCGATTGCCATACTACCGCTTTTGGGTATCGGAGGAATGCAGCTTTTTACTGCAGAGGCCCCAGGGCCTAACAGTGACAAATTACACCCCAGAATCACTGATACTGCCAAAAGACTCTGGTTGATCTATGTTTCTTTCACCTTTATTGAAACTTTATTACTGACGGTGGCCGGGATGTCTTTATTCGATGCGGTCAACCATTCGATGAGTACGATGTCCTCCGGTGGTTTTTCTACCAAAAATGCTAGTTTAGCCCATTGGAATCACCTCCCATGGATTCATTATATAATCATTGTGTTTATGTTTTTGGCGGGATCCAATTTTGTGCTGAGTTATTTTGCATTAACCGGTCAGTTTCAAAAGATTCTCAAAGACAATGAATTTTTGACTTTTGCCAACTTTATTTTTGTTTTCTCGATCATCGTGTTTATTGTTTTATTCACACAAGTGGATCTTGCCAATGATCCGTTTGAACATCCCGAAGTTTGGGGAAAGGCAGAAAGTAGTCTGAGGCATGCTTTTTTTCAGGTTTTGGCCATTGTCACGACTACCGGATTTGTAACTGCTGATTATACTGCGTGGACGCCTTTTATGACCATCTTCTTTTTTGGATTGATGTTTTTGGGGGGTTCTGCGGGAAGTACCTCCGGAGGAATTAAAGTGGTGAGACATTTACTGATGATCAAAAGTGGATTTCTAGAGTTTAAAAAAGCTTTGCATCCCAATGCGATCATCCCCACCCGTTATAACGGAAAGGTGGTGGATCGTGAAATTATAGGAAATATCCTTGGCTTCTTTATCCTCTATATGATCTCATTTATCATTGGAAGTTTGGTTTTTGGATTGATGGGATTGGATTTCGAAAATGCAATTGGAGTGGCGGCATCTGCTTTGGGAAATGTCGGCCCTGCCATTGGAGATTTTGGTCCGACGGGTAATTACAGCCAATTGCCTTCTTTGGGTAAATATTGGTCTTCCTTTTTAATGTTGCTGGGGCGTTTGGAGTTGTTTACGGTTTTGATCCTATTTACTCCATTCTTTTGGAAAAAAAATTAATATCCGTACTTGTCTTTCCACCTCGATTTTAGAAACTTCCGAATTTGATTTTCTTTGGCATTTTCACCCGGCTCATAAAATCGGTATCCTGCTAATTCCGCTGGCAAGAACTCCATCTCCACAAAACTATTTTCATGGTGGTGGGCGTATTGATAATCTTTGCCGTGATCCAATGCCTTCATCAGTTGAGTAGGGGCATTTCTTAGTGGGAGGGGAACACTCAGGTCTCCAGTGGCTCTAACCTTATCTTGAGCTTTGTTAATAGCATTGTAGGCCGCGTTGCTCTTTTCGGAGGTAGCCAAGTAAAGTGCACATTGACTCAATGGAATCCTTGCCTCCGGGAATCCCAATGCATTGACCGCCTGAAAAGTGCTGTTGGCTAAAACCAAAGCTGTGGGGTTGGCATTGCCTATGTCTTCTGCCGCAAGAATCAACATCCTCCTGGCAATAAATTTCACTTCCTCTCCTCCCTCAATCATTCGGGCCAGCCAATAAACGGCAGCATTCGGGTCACTCCCACGGATGGATTTGATAAAGGCAGATATGATGTCGTAGTGCAAATCTCCATTTTTGTCAAACTGCGCCATTTGGGTTTGTACTTTTTCCAAGACCATGGTATTGTCGATCTTAATGGGTTCCGAACAGCTATTGACGACCAATTCAAGTGCTGAAAGTAATTTTCGGGCATCCCCACCGGAGATTTTTAGAAGGGCGTCATCTTCAAGAATTTCAATTTTTTTGTTTTTTAGTTCAATGTCATGCTCTAAGGCATTGGAAATTAATTGTTGCAAAGCTTTCCGGTCCAAAGGGTTGAGGACATATACTTGACATCTGGACAATAGGGCATTGATGACTTCAAAGCTTGGGTTTTCTGTAGTAGCACCAATCAAGGTAATGCTCCCTTTTTCTACCGCTCCGAGGAGTGAATCTTGTTGTGATTTACTGAACCTGTGGATTTCGTCTATAAAAAGCAGGGGGCTTTTTTTTGAAAATAAACCTCCATTTTGTTCCGCTTTTGTAAGTATTTCTCTGACTTCCTTTACACCGGAGTTGATGGCAGAAAGTTGATAAAAGGGCCTTTCCTTTTGCAATGCGAGAAGTCTGGCTAGGGTGGTTTTTCCAGTTCCAGGTGGTCCCCACAATATCATCGATGGAAGGTTTCCGCTTTTGACGATGGGAGTTAATCCTCCCTCTAGACCGATCAGGTGCTCTTGTCCTACATATTGATCCAAACTTTTAGGACGCATTCTTTCAGCAAGAGGAGGGGTAATCATATTACCAATAGTTAACAATAATTTTGTTGTCGCTGCACTTCATAGAGTATTACACCACAAGCAACACTAACATTGAGGGATTCCATTTGGTCGCTCATGGGTAGTTTAACAGTATCGTCAGTCATTTTAAGAAGCCCTTTATGGATTCCTTTGTCCTCTGACCCCATGATAAGGGCCAAGGAACCATTAAAATTGTATTCATATGCAGTCTTTTCAGCTTTTTCGCTGACGGCTATGGTTTTAATATCATGGGTTTGAAATAAAAAAAGAGCATCTTTAAGGTGGTTTACCTTAACCAAAGGAACCGAAAAAATACCTCCGGCCGAAGTCTTTACGGTATCGGCATTGACAGGGGCAGAACCAGTTTGTGGCAATACGATTCCACATACTCCAACTGCGGCGGCTGTTCTGATTATGGCACCTAAGTTTCGTGTATCGGTGATCCCATCCAAAAGAAGATAAACAGCTTTTTTATCCGTATTGAGTTCTATTAAATCTTCTAATGACACAAAATTGATTGGGGCAATTCGGGCAACTGCACCCTGATGATTTTGATGGGAAAACCTCTCCAACCGCTCTACAGGAACATAGCTATAGGAAATTCCTTTCTCATGAATCTTTTGTTCCAAATGCTTGAATAAAGGGCCTTGTTGTCCCTTTAATAGCCATATTTTATCTATGGTTTTTTCCTGAACAATGGCTTCCATAATTGCACGAATACCATAAATTTCTTGAGCTGTTTTCATCCACGCAATTTATAAATTACTTGGATCAAATGCCTTAGGATAAAAGATAAAAAAAACCCGTTTTAAAGAAAACGGGTTTTTTTGGATGCTGTTAATTATAAATTATCTGTTGCTATTTACACTGTCGTCGATATTCTCGTTGGCATCGATTTCGACTTGAGGTATTTTTAAGAAGAATTTTTTATCATCGGCAGTAAGACTCGCAGGGTCTTTTACTCTGTGATTTCCAGTTCTTGTAATCCCTCTTCTCAGTCTTTTGGCATCAAACCATTCCACACCGATTTCTCCATACAGTTCTTTACGTCTTTCGACAAGAATTTCTTCAATCAATGCATTACCTGTATTTCCTGAAGCTACAGCATTCGGATCCCTATCGCTTTGGAGTTCGTAAAGTAGATTGGCAGCTGCGGTATCATTACCCAATCGCGCTTTTGCTTCTGCTTCGATTAATAACATTTCAGCAGACCTCATGATTGGAATATCTGAGGTGAAAGAAAAAGTAAATTTCGAAGATGCTCTGGCATAATATACAGGTGAATCCCCTACGCCGTAAATATCAAAAAATGTATTTCTAACATCAGTTTCACTGAATAGGTTTACAAAATCAGTATTCCAAAATGCTAGACCATAGCCATCATTTACATTGTCGGTAAATGCATGAGGAGCAATGTAGTAATAATTTGACTGATCACTGGTTTGTGGCATGGCCCACATCCATTCGGAAGAAGACATGTCATCAAAACCATTCCCATATTCAGCAGCATTTAGTGAATATCCAATTTGAGCATTTGCAGCAGCAGTTTCAGCTCCTGACCAGTTGTCCATCGTTTGATATACTCTAGCCAATATACCATTGGCTACACTTTTGTCAACATAAGACTTGTTGATTCTGGTTTCGGGAGTCAATGCTACCGCTTGAGTCAGGTCGGCTACTATAAAATCATAGAGCTCTTTCATGGTTGACATTGGTTTTCCTTCTTTTGCTGGCTCGTCATATATGGGAGGAGCAGGTAAAGTAGGGTCGTAATTATAGGCATGCTGAAACTCTAAAGCCAGCTGAAAATAATGGAATGCCCTCATCGCATATGCTTGACCTAATGATTCATCGGCATCTTTTTGGGAGAGAGACTCACTTTCTTTTACCCCTTTGATAAAAATGTTTAGCTGGTTGATCATGTAATATGGGTATTCCCAAGAAAATTTTGTTCTTCTGTAAGTGGGTTCTCTGTTGTCATTTGCATAGTCAAATAAATACCACATTTGACCCAATACAAGATCATTTCCTTTGTTCACTCTTGCAAAATACATAGAGTATAATCCTCCACTATCGGTTGCGGTGAATTGGCTCCTACTCCTTCTTAGTATTCCAGACATGAATGCATCAGCTCCGTCTCTGGAATTAAAAATAACTTCTGAATTTACAGTAGAAGTTGGTTTTGGTTCGTTTAAGTAATCTTTATCACAACTGCTAAGGAGTGAAATAAAGACAAGTGTTAATATGATTTTTTTCATGTTATATGTTTTTTAAAATTGTAGATTCACTCCTAGGGAATATGTTTTCATTTGGTGTGATCGACTGCTGGTTGTACCCGAGAAGTTTTGTTCAGGATCAATACCCTTGTGAGATTGATAGGTAAAAATATTATCTCCTTGGAAAAATATCCTAAGTCCTTTCATCTTGAATTTTTCAATTATATTACTATCGAAATTGTAACCAAAATTCAAACCTCTCAATCTGATATAGTCATTTTCAAATAAAAACCTTGTGGAGGTCGCATTGAAGTCATTGTTGGCATTCAAAAAAAGTGGAACATCTGTATTATCACCTGGTTTTTGCCAACGATTAACCAAATCTACGTGACCTTGTCTGCCCGGAGATTCAAAACCAGACATTAAACTGGCATAAGTATAATCATATACATATGATCCAAAACTAAAATTGAACAATGCGTTTAAGTCAAAATTCTTATAGCTAATATTTGCATTGAATCCGCCTATTATATCTGGTAAAGAAGATTTGTCTACATAATATCTGGTAGCTTCAGAATATTCTTTTGTAGTTTCTTTTTCACCAGTTGGATCTCCATTGTTATTTAAAATGTCCTTATACCACATTTGGTAACCGTCGTTTTGATCTACCCCGGCAGATTCTTGAATAAAAAACTCATAGAGTGATTTCCCAACCATCCATTTTTTTGTACCGCTAATGAATTCCTCTTGTGTAAGCTCGGTGATTTCATTCTTATCCATAGAGAAATTAATTCCAAGGTTAACAGTTAGATCCTGTTTTTTAACTACCTGAGAGTTAAAGGTGAATTCAACACCATAGTTTTTTAAAGAACCTACATTGGTTTTAATAGATTCATTTCCTGTAGAAATAGCCAAAGGCTTGTCATAAATCAAGTCGATAGATTTTTTGTTGTAAAATTCTACACTACCACTGATGAGGTTGTCAAATATTGAAAATTCAGCTCCGTAGTTGAGTAAAGAAGTTTTTTCCCATGAAAGTAGAGGGTCAACAAAACTACCCGAAAGCACTCCTGTATTGTCAAGTTGGTTCCAGCCGGTTTCAAAAGCCTGTAGGTAAGGGAAGAACCCAATACCCCGGTTGTTACCCAACTCACCATAAGAAACTTTTAATTTTAAATAATCAAAAACTCCTTGGTTTTGCATGAAACTTTCATCTGAAACAATCCAAGAGCTTCCCGCAGAGAAAAAGTTACCCCAACGAGTATCTTCAGAAAATTTGGTAGAACCATCTCTTCTAAAAGAACCTTCTACAAAATATTTTTGATCGTAATTATAACTCAATCTTGAAATAGCACTCAAAATTCGTTCTTCTGAAATAGCTCCGGTTACAGATTCAGGCACTGTGCTTCCATTTAGAACTTTAACATTAGGTAAAAATCCAGTTCCTTGGGCTCCTAATGAATTTACATTTAATTTATAAGATTCAAAAATGGCATCCACGCTAATATTGTGAGACCCAAATGAATCATTATAATTTAAATTTTGAATTAAGTTGAGGGTAGAAGTGAAATCTCTATCCTGAGATACTCTTCCTCCTACATTTGCAGCATAACCATATTGATTGTGAGCGTATGAAAAATTATCAAAAGTGTATCGTTCGAAATATACGTTTGATTTGAAGCTCAGGTTTTCCAATAAGTCAACTTCAATATAACCATTTATTGAGGCCAAATCTCTTGTACTAATATCATTGTAGTAGTAAATTGCTCCTAAAGCATTTTCGTTAGAAAGTGCAGGTCGAGATCCATTCACTAATTGAGTGGTATTGTTTCCGTAATCATAAATTAAATTGCCCGAATTATCTCTCACCATTTGACCTACAGAATCCCTTTTGTATAAAGGATAATAATTAGGAATAGTATAGATCCACTGAATGGCACTCTGATAAGAACTTCCAGATTGATCGGGAGTATTTTGTTTTGAGCTAGTATAGGACATGTTTAATCCTGCCTTGATGAAATCATTCGCTTTGGTGTCTACTCTCAATCGAGTGGCGAACCTTTCGAAAAAAGTAGTTTTAACCTGGCCCTCTTCGTTGAGATAATTGGAGCTAAAAAAGTAAGTTGTTTTCTCATTTCCTCCAGACAAAGAAATTCCATGTTGTTTTTTCAAGGCACTGCTTCTCAAAATAGCATCTTTCCAGTCGGTATTCCATTTAGCATTTCCAACTAAATTCCCATCGTTGTCAACGGGTTCTGGAACTCCATAAGGGTTATAACCTAAATCTGAAGTCAAAAAACTACTCGCCTTTATAGCAGCATCAGTGGGGGATAAATTATTTTCATACTGTTCATTGTTTCTGTAAGCTTCCCAAAAATATCTGGTGTAGTCATCAATTCCGAGAAGTTCGTGCATGGGAGTTGCCATCGAAGAACTTCCGTATGTACTACTAATGGTAATTTGTGATTCACCATTATAAGATCCTTTTTTTGTATTTACTATGATAACACCATTTGCTCCTCTAGCACCGTACAAAGCTGTAGATGATGCGTCTTTGAGAACAGAAATAGACTCTACCTGTTCTTGGGCGATGCTATTCAGGTTTCCATTAAAGGGAGCGCCATCCACAATAATTAAAGGAGAAGCGTCTGCATTGATGGAGCCGATACCTCTAATTCTAATCGTTGGGTTGGTACCCGGGACCCCACCAGTATTAACGATGCTAACTCCAGGAACACTTCCTTGAATGGCTTGAGTAATTGTGGTAGCAGGTTGCGATTGAATTTGACTATCAGAAATCACAGCGATTGAACCCACAATGGATTGTTTGGTTTGAGTACCATAAGCGACTACAACGACCTCGTCCAACTCATTGTTTGGAGAAAGACTCACATTAATTTGATTTTGCCCCGCTACTTTGATCAATTGGCTTTTATAACCAACGTAGCTAAATTCTAAGTTGGAATCTTGTCCAACGTTAATGTTGAAATTTCCATCAAAATCTGAGGAAACCCCATTTTGAGTTCCTAACTCAATTACTGTAGCTCCAGGCAGAGGAACACCATTTTCATCGGTGACCGTCCCTTTTACAACTTGTTGTGCCCACGTCATGTGAGCTCCCAACAGCATAAGAATTAAAATCTGAATTGATTTTTTCATAATGGTTTAATAGATTTAGATATAGTTAACATAAATTTAACAAAAGTATATTTTTTTCCTAATAATGTTAAACAAAAAATAAATTTTAACATCCAATATTTCATTTTGTAGTTATGAATTAAAATATTTTTTTAGATGATGGGGCAAAAACAACCACCCTGAGGGGGTTGTTTTAAACGAACTATTTATATTCTGAATTTATATCCCACCATACTTTTACAGTTA
>Ga0181553_10000178_pt1 | contig 50280 bp, 48 predicted proteins | sample 011ome_17_FD_133753 | JGI IMG/M metagenome (GOLD analysis project Ga0181553, IMG submission 133753) | Coastal salt marsh microbial communities from the Groves Creek Marsh, Skidaway Island, Georgia - 011502XT metaG (megahit assembly) | ecosystem: Environmental > Aquatic > Marine > Intertidal...
TCTTCCTATAGAGCCGTGGTAGACCACCACGTTGATAGGCTGGGTGTGGAAGCGCAGTAATGCGTGCAGCTGACCAGTACTAATAGCTCAATTGGCTTGATTTATGCACTGAAAAAAATTTTTTCTCAAATACATATATATTTATTGATTAATTGTAATAAAATTTTTTATAATTTAAATTATAATTCACTTATTATTAAACCGTGATTACAAAAAAAAAATTCTGGCGATTTTCTGGCAATGAAGAGAAGTATGTTAATGAAATTTTTAAGAAGGGTTTAAAATTTAAAAATAAATCTTATTCTGAAAGATTAGAAAACCTATTTTCTAAACTGCATAATATAAAATACTCAATTTGTATTAATTCATGCACTTCAGCACTTCATATAGCATTTTTAGCAATTGGTATAAAAAAAGGTGACGAAGTTCTTGTGCCATCATTAACCCCAATTATGTGTGGAACTACGATTCATTTAGCCGGCGGAACGCCAGTTTATACTGATGTGAATTATGAAACTTTTTTGATCGATGAAAAAGATATCAAAAAAAAAATTACAAAAAAAACTAAAGCAGTTTTGGCAGTTCATATGTATGGAGGTGTTTGTAATTTAAAAAAATTAAAAAAAATATGTAAAGATAATAACTTATTTTTAATAGAAGACTGCGCCGAGTCAATGATAGCTAGAGATGAAAATAATTTGATCACTGGAAGTGTAGGAGATATAGGGTGTTGGAGTTTTCAAGCAGCCAAACAATTAACTTGCGGAGATGGAGGAATTCTTACAACAAACAATGCAATTTTAGCAAAAAAAATGAGAAAACTTTCAAACTTAGGATTTAAGGTATTGGAAGCTAAAAATAGTAAAAATTTAATTTCTAAAGATGTAAGGCAAAACCCGAATTATCAAAGATTTGATGAAATTGGTTTTAATTATAGAATGAATGAATTTTCTGCAGCTATTGCATTGGCTCAATGCGAGAGAGTTAGTTTTTTTGTAAAAAAAAGACGGAGATCTGCTAACTCATTAATAAATGTTCTAAAAAATAATAAATACCTTATTCCTCAAAAAATTTCTAAAAAAGCTTATTCTACATATTACACTTTAGCGGTTAGACTTGTAACAGCGGGTAAAAAAAAAGTAAGTTGGTACAATTTTAGAAAAAAATTTATGGAGTTTGGAGGTGATGGCATCTATGCAGCCAGTAAACTTATTCAACAAGAAAGAGCTATAAAAAAATACAATATAGGAAGAAAATCTAATAAAACACCAGTAGCAAAAAAATTACAAAAAGAATTGCTTTTATTTACAACAAATCAAGGCAGTCAAAAAGAAATTAATATTCAATCACAAGCTTTAAAAAAAACAATAAATTTTTTTAAGCTTTATTAAATAAATATAAAAATACCAATTGAATGAAATATTTTTGTTTTATTACCGTTAGATCTTTATCCTCGAGACTTAAAAATAAATGCTTTTTAGACTTTGGTGGTGTTAGAGTGCTTGAGCATATTATATTGAGATGTATTTACGGTGGATTAATACCTATAGTTTGTACATCAAATAATAAAGCTGACAAAAAAATTATCAATTTAGCTAAATCAATGAATATTCAATATTTTAAAGGCTCAGAAAGAAATAAAATATTAAGATGGCATTTATGTATGGAAAAATTTAATATCAAATTTTTCCATACATTGGATGCGGATGACTTATTTTTTGATTGGGATAGCATTAAAAAAAGTTTAAAAATTCTTACAGATTCAAATTGTGACGTTATTCTACCCTCCAAAATATCAAGAGAAGGGGGTGCAAGTGAAGGTTATTCATTTTCTAAACATGGTATAAAAAAAATGATTAATAAATTTAAAATTTTAAAATACAAAAATTCTGATATTGAAATGATAGATACATATTTAAAAGAATTAGATAAAAAAACATTAAAAGGAAATACCTACCAACTAAAAAAAACCAGACTAACTTTAGATTATAAAGAAGATTATATTTTTCTACAAAGAATCAGAAAAAAACTAGGTAATTTTTCTCATAGAAAAGAAATTAACTATTTTTTAAAAAAAAACCCCAATATTTTAAAAATAAACTTTTTTAGGAATAAAGATTGGGAAGATAGACAAAAACTAATTATTACAAATAGTATAAAATGAAAAAGTATAGCTTTGTTTTGTTTGGTGGAAATAGATTAAAAGAAAATGGCCCAATGACAACGGCAATTAATTTTTTTATAAAAAATAATATAAATTTTTTAATTATTACAGACCCGATACACTTAAAAAAACAAATCTCTAAATCAGAAACTTTTGGTGCTTATTTAAAAAAAAAAAAATTGCCATATTTTTCACGTAATAAACTTGAATTAAATAACATTAAAAAATTTATTAGTGATGATGCGAAAGGAATTTCATTAAATTCAGTTTGGAAATTTGATGAAAGCATAATTAAATATTTTAAGGGTAATTTATATAATTATCATGCAGCAGATTTACCAACTGAAAGAGGTGCAGGTAATACAACATGGAGAATTTTACAAAATAAAGAAAATAATATTAGTTTAAATATTCACAAAATAGAAAATACACTTGATACAGGCGATGTTATTTTTAGTAAAAAAATTAAAAAAAATTTTAAAGATACTCTACCTGTAGATATTTTAAAGCATCAAGCAAAATTAGAAGTACCTTTTTTAGAAAATTTTTTAAGTCAACTATTGCATAACAAAAATATAAATTTTAAAACTAAAGTTCAAAACAATAACAATAGTTACTACTGGCCAAGATTGAATTCTGATTTAGATGGTTTGATAAATTGGAATTGGGATGCAAAAAGTATAATTAGTTTTATAAAAGGATTTTCACATCCATTCAATGGCTCTTTTTCATACATAGGTGGTGTAAAAGTTAGAATTTTTAATGCCAAAAAAATAAGTCTTAAAATTAAATTTCACCCTTTCCAAAATGGAATTATATTTAGACTACATAAGGAATTTTTTTATGTTGCAGCTGGAAAATATGCTATAAAAATTTCCTTATCAGATGTGATTGGTTTTAATAAAGATATTACTTATTATTTGGGCAAGAGATTTTTAAATGAATAAAAGATTTGGAATTATTCAAGGCAGACTTGTCAAATCACCAATAAATGTATTGCAATATTTCCCACCAAATTGGATTGATGAAATTAACTTAGCCAAAAGATTAAAATTTGGTTTTATTGAGTTTTTTAAAGATAGAAAATTTAATTCAGTTTGTCCTTTTTTTACTAATGCAGGATTTAAAACAGTTTCAAATATTTTAAAATTAAAAAAGTTTAAATCCTATTCTTTTTGTGATGATTTTTTTATAAATAATAATTTTTTAAAACATAAAAATCTAAAAAAATATTTTGAAGATATGTCTGTCAATTTAAAAACAATTAAAACAAAATTATATGTTTTGCCATTATACGAAAAAAGCAATTTAGATAAAAGAAATTTATCAAAATTCATAAAAAAAATAAATTTAGTTGCAAATATTTTGAAAAAAAAAAAAATATTTTTAGCTCTTGAAACTGATTTGGAGGTAGAATTTTTAAAAATTTTATTTAAAAACACTAATAATATTTATCTAGTTTATGACACAGGCAATAGATTAAAAAAAAAAATTAACCAATACGAAGAAATTTTAAATTTAAATAATAAGATTATTCATGTGCATATAAAAGATAAAAATTTTCTAGGTGAAAACGTAATCATTGGAAGAGGATTGGTCAATTTTAAAAACATTTTTTCAGCTTTAAAAAAGATAAATTATAAAAGAAATTTTACGTTTGAAACTAATAGAGGTAAATTTCCATATAAAACAATGTTTAATAATATTAAAAAAATTAAGAAAATTTGCAAAATATTGAATTATAGAATTTTATAATTCAATTTTTTAAGTTATCTAAATAATAGTTCTTCCACCATCAGCAACTATAACAGAACCCGTTATATAAGATGAAAGATCACTGCAAAGAAACAAAATTAGGCCATTATACTCATTTTTTTTAGCCATTCTTCCAAGGGGAATTAATTGATTTATCTTTTTAATAAATGAACTGTCCTGATTATTGTATATCCCCCCAGGGGCAATAGCATTACACCTTATATTTTTTTTACCCCAGTAAGATGCTGTATATTTAGTTAGACCAATAATACCGTGTTTCACCACTGAATAGGTAATAGGTTTAGTAAAACTATTTTTTTTATAAATTCTTTGATCTGGGGCAATAATTCCCAAATCTGATGATATATTTATAATCACACCTTTTTTAAATTTTGACATATACGTGCCGAACACTTTTGTACAAAGATAACTCCCTTTTAAACTTACTAAAATATCCTTGTCCCAAAATTCATCTGGAAAAGTTTCTAATTTAAAGTTACTCTTTTTTGACTTTGATGGTGGATAATCTATTGCAGCATTATTTATTAAAATATCAATTTTGATTTTTTTTAACTTAAAAAATTTTAAAATTTTTTTTAATTCGCTCTCACTTGTAATATCAGATGTAAAGTGTTTTATTGAATTTTTTTTTTTTGGCTTTTTAATATCAATTACATAGACATTAGCGTTTTCACTTAATAAAGCATTTGTAATTTGACTACCTAAAAATCCACTACCACCTGTTATTATAACATTTTTATTATTTAGGTTGAAAGATTGCTTTATCATTTATGTTGTATATAAATATTGTAAATACTATATATAAATTATCTATAAAAGAATAAAATGATAATGAAACCCTATTTAATTGCAGAAATTGGAATTAATCACAATGGTGATGTTGAAATTGCAAAAAAACTAATAGACCAATCTAAAGATGCTGGTTTTGATGCTGTAAAATTTCAAAAAAGGCACATAGAAACAGTATATAGCAAAGAACAATTAGACTCTCCTAGAGAAAGTCCTTGGGGTAAAACAACTCGTGAACAAAAATATGGTTTAGAATTTGAAAAAAAAGAGTACGACGAAATTGACAAATATTGTAAAGAAAAAAACATAGAATGGTTTGCTTCAGCTTGGGATATACAAAGCTTGAAGTTTCTTGATCAGTTTGATTTAAAATATCATAAAATTGCATCTGCCATGATAATTGATCAGAATTTTCTTATCGAAGTTTCTAAAAGAAAAAAACATACTTTTATTTCAACTGGCATGTCACAAACTAAAGATATTGATAATGCAGTCAACATATTTAGAAATGGAAATTGTAGCTTTGAACTGATGCACTGCGTATCTACCTATCCTATGAAAATAGAAGATGCTAACTTGGCAACTATTCATCAGTTGAAAGAAAAATATAAATGTGACGTGGGATATAGTGGTCATGAAAATGGAATTGCAATTTCAGTCTGCGCTTCAGTTTTGGGAGCCACTTCAATTGAAAGACATATAACTTTAGATAGAACAATGTATGGATCTGATCAGTCAGCATCAATTGAATTTGATGGTATGAAGAAAATGGTTGGACAAATAGGAGTTATGCTAAAAGCAATTGGAACACCATCTATTGGTAAAATTATAGATGAAGAAATTCCAATAGCTAAGAAACTGAGAGCACATATTAAAAAATAATAAAAGTGGTGGAATATAATTTTTTTAGACTATGAGAGTTTTAGTTACAGGGGCCGCAGGTTTCATAGGATCACATCTTTGTGAGGAATTATTAAAAAGGGGGTACAAAGTAAACGCATTAGTTAGATATAACTCTAAGCAAAGTAAAGGCTGGTTAGATAATGTATCAAATAAAAAATTAGAAGTAATTTATGGCGATGTTACAGATTTTGACTCTGTTAGAGGTGCTATAAAAAACTGTGATTATGTCTTTAATTTAGCAGCAAGTATTTCAGTTCCTTATTCTTTTAAGAATCCACAAACTTTTATAGACACAAATATTTTGGGAGCTTTAAATATATTTAGAGCGTCAGCACTAAATAAAATAAAAATAAAAAAAATAGTTCAAATATCTTCAAGTGAAGTTTATGGAAATAATTTATTAAAAAATAAAAATATTTTAACTGAAGAAACAGTTACCGTCTCAGAGTCGCCCTATGCGGCTACAAAAATTGCTTCTGATAATTTAGCTATATCAATGCAAAAAGCTACTAGCCTCCCAATTGTTATTGCTAGACCATTTAATACTTTTGGCCCAAGACAATCTCTAAGAGCAGTAATTCCAACATTAATTACCCAGTTTATTTCACTAAATGATAAAAATAATACTGTTAAAATTGGAAATTTAAAAACAAGCAGAGATTTTGTTTATGTTAAAGATACTGTTGATGGATTAATTAGTTTGTTAAAAAAATCGTGCAAACCAGGAGAAGTTTATAATATTTGCACTGGAAAATCATTTTCAGTTAAAGATATTATTAGAAATTTAATATATCTTACAAAAAAAAATCCTCAAATAATAGTTTCTAAAAAAAGACTGAGATCAGCAGATGTATTTGATTTGAGAGGTTCTAATAAAAAATTATTAAAAAGTAACAAATGGTCTCCAAAATATAAAAATATTAATGGATTTAAAAAGGCTTTAAATGAAACCTTCGATTGGTTTAAAAAAGATGAAAATCTTAGAAAATACACAAATATAAAAAATTATAATATTTAGTGAGTAAGCAAAACTTTATTAAAATCGGTAAAAGAAAAATTGGACCAAGTTTCAAACCCTTAATTATATTTGAACTAGGGATTAATCATAATGGAAGTTTAAAGTTGGCCAAAAAAATTGTAGATGACGCCATTAAAACTGGAGCTGAAATAATAAAACATCAAACTCATATACCTGAAGATGAAATGAGTTTAGAGGCAAAAAAAATTATACCCATTAATGCAAATAAAAATATTTATGATTTAATTAAAGAATGTTCATTAAATGAGTCTGATGAAATGGAATTAAAAAAATATATAGAAAAAAAAGGCGCTATCTTTTTAAGCACACCCTTTTCAAGAAAAGCTGCAGATAGACTTATGAAATTTAAAGTTAAAGCTTTTAAAATAGGAAGCGGAGAGTGTAATAATTATCCATTATTAGATTATATAGCTTCATTAGGAAAGCCAATTATAATTAGTACTGGGATGAATGATGTTAAATCTATAAGAAAAGCTATTAAAATTCTAAATAAAAGGAAAGTTCAATATGCTATTCTTCATACAACAAACCTATATCCTACAATGTACAATCAAGTTCGCCTAAATGCTTTGATAGAGTTGAGAGAAATGTTTCCAAATACAGTGATTGGTTTGTCAGACCATACTGGAGATAATTACACTTCTTATGCTGCTATCGCTATGGGAGCATCAATAATAGAAAAACATTTTATCGACAAGAGCTCGAGAAAAGGGCCTGATATTTCTGCATCAGTTAACACTGAACAGATGATAGAATTAATTAAAGGGGTAAACTCAATTTATCAAGCAATTCCAGGAGGAATAAAGCCAATCCCAAAAGAGAAAAAAACTGCAAATTTTGCATTTGCATCCGTTGTAGCTAACAAAGATCTTGAAAAGGGGACTATTTTAAATAAAGATAATATCTGGGTAAGAAGACCGGGCAATGGAGATTTTAGTGCCGAAAAATATTATTCATTAATAGGAAAAAAAATAAAATTTAAAATAAAAAAAAATACACAAATTAAAAAATCTCATTTTAATTAAAATTTACTCCAATGAAAAAAATAAATATAATTTTTTTTTCTGCTAATAGAGCAGAATATGGACTTATTCATCCTTTTTTAAAAATTTTTTTAAAGCATAAAATGTTTAATGTTGAACTTGTTATTGGTGGTTCACATTTTTCGAAAAAATTTGGATTATCTATTAAAGAAATTAAAAAAGATAAAATAAAATATACAAAAATTAATTTACCATTAAGCACAAATACTTTGAATGATACATCAGATTATTTTTATAAACTACAAAAAGAAGTTAATTTGTTTTTTAAAAAAAAAAAAGTAGATTTAGTTTTTTTATCAAGTGATAGATTTGAAACATTTGCATTTGCTATCTCTTCATATTTAAAAAAAATACCAATTATTCATTATGAAGGGGGAGATATAACAGAGGGTGGTGCACTAGATGATAATATAAGACATGCTATTACAAAAATTTCGAACATACACATAACTTCAAATAAAGATTCATTAAAAAGAATATTAAAAATGGGTGAAGAAAAATGGCGTTGTTATAATGCTGGTTATTCACCTTTTTATTCAATGCAAAAACAAAAATTTAACAAAAAAAAAATAGAAAAAAAATTTTTACTTAATCCAAATAAATCATTAATATTGTTTACATTTCATCCCATTTTAAATGATAAAAATGATCAGAGAAAAGATGTAGATGAAGTTTTTAAATCTCTTGAACATTTATCAAAGAATAATCAAGTGATGATTACTTATCCTAATTTTGACCCTGGGCACCAATATATTATCAATAAAATTACAAATATTAAAAAAAAAATTAATAGTATCCGAGTCGTTAAGCATTTGGGTCGTGCTAACTACCACTCGTTACTTTATTATATAGGAAAAAATAAAAAAGGTTTTTGTATGGGAAACTCATCAAGTGGAATAAAGGAATCAATTTTTTTTAATTGTCCTACCTTAAACATTGGTAATAGACAGAAATCCAGGTTAAAACCTCAAAATGTTATTGATGTAAAAGCAAGCAAAGAACAAATAATTAGTAAAATTGATGAATTGAAAAATTTCAGAAAGTACAAAAATCCTTATGAATTAAATAAAAAATTTAATGAAATTCCAGACGAAATACAGAAAAAATATATAAGAAAAGATTTAATATTAAAGAAATGTACGATTTAAAAAAAAATTCCTTAATTATTCATAAAGATCAAAAAATATTCCAAGCAATTGATAAAATTATAAAATCTAAGATAAAAATTTTATTTGTTGTTGACAAAAAAAATAAACTTTTAGGATCTGTTTCAAGTGGTGATTTAAGAAGATCAATAAGAAAAAAAGTTGATTTAAATCAAAAAATTGAAAAAATTATGTTTAAAAACCCAAAATATTTTTACAGAAAAGGTAATGATCTCTCGTCTCTTAAAGACTCAATTTGCATCCCTATTGTAAATAAAAATAAAAAAATAATAGATTTTGAATACAATCAAATACTAGCAAAAGATAAAAATAATACAGTTTTTTTAATGGCTGGTGGCAAAGGTGTCAGATTGTTACCTTTAACAAAAAATATGCCAAAGCCACTTTTGAAAATTAAAGGAACAGCAATTATAGAAAAAATTATATTAAATTTTAGAAACCAAGGTTTTAAAAATTTTACTATATCACTAAATTATTTAGGTCATAAAATAAAAAAGTACCTTGGTAAAGGTGATAGATTAAAAGTTAATATTAATTATATCAGTGAAAAAAAATACTTAGGAACAGCTGGATCTTTATCATTAATTGATTTTAAAAAAACTATATTCCCAATCATAGTTACAAACTCAGACTTAATCTCAGAAATCGATTATTATAATCTGATCAGATATCATAATAAAAAAAAATCAGATTTAACAATTTGCGGTAAAAATAAAATATTTCAAATGCCATATGGAGAAATTTTACAAAAATATGAAAAAGTAAGTAAAATAATTGAAAAACCAAACATTTTTCATTTAGTTAATGCAGGTGTTTATGTTTTAAATAAAAACATTATAAAAAATATTATTAAAAACAAAAAATTAATGATGAATGATCTTATTACGCAACAAATAAAAAAAAACAAAAAAGTATTTTGTTATCCAGTTTATGAAAATTGGATTGATATTGGAAATAAAGTAGATTTTTATAATCATAGATAATTCAGCCGTTTATTGAATAATTAATTTTATTATTTAATATTAATCTCTTTATAAATAATCTTAGTTTTTCTTGTTTTATAATAACCTTAATTTATTCTGCTATAGCAATTAATGTATCAGTTTTACCTAATTTTACTAAGTTTTCACAATAAATTGAATTTAATTTATCACTTACAATTTCTTTATAAAAATCATGACCTCCTGGTTTTTTTTTTAAAAACCAACCTAAATGATTTGCAAAATTGTGTCTTTGATAATATTGAATATTAATTTTTTTAAAACCTGATTTAAAAAGTATGGTTTTGAGTGAATTATAAGTATGAAGAATTAAATGTTCACTCCAAAATATAAAATTTTTAAATTCTTTTAACTCATCTTGTAAAATTAAAAAATCTTCTGCATGAGGAACTTCAATAATAATTTTACCATTCTTATTTAATTTTGATTTCAAAAATTTTAATGTTTTAATTTGTTGGGGAATATGCTCTAAAACATGAAACATTGTAATTATATCAAATTTTTTATCAAAAGAGATTATATTATTGGATATATTAATCTTTTTAATCTTATTTTGAATGTGATTGATGCATTCCTCTCTTAATTCGACACCACTCAAAGATTTGTTTTGTTTTATATTTGTTAAAAAACCACCCCAACCACAACCAAAATCAAGTACATTTTTATTTTTTAAATATTTTTCAAATTGTTTAGCTCTTCTATAATCATCTTCAATTATTGGTGTTTTTATAATTCCAGATAATGTTTTGACATTTGCTATTTTTTTTTTTGATCTTTTTTTTATTTTTTTATCATGATTTTTATAGTTTAGGGAGGAGTAATATTCATTTGAAGTTATATATTTTTCTAGAAATATAATTTTGGTTTTTAAATCTTTTATTACTTTTATTTTTTTGTCTCTAGTTTTGTTATTTAAAGTAATTAAATTTAATTTTGAAATTAGTTTTAATTTTATTAACTCATTAATAATTGGATTTTTCATAATTTTTATAACAAAATCATTTAATCGTTATTAACTTGTTTTAATAATAAAATCTAATAAATAAAAAAATTAAACTATTACGAAAAAATTAACAAAAAGTTCAAGTGCTAATTCTCACTAAAAATAACTAACTTTTTTAGATAAAATATGAGCCATATTTTGATTTTAATGACTACTTTAATCAATTTAATTTATCAGGCTGAAAAACTTTAACTTTTATGATACTAAAATTTGAATAATTTAAAAATTGTATAATATTCTGAATGTATAAAAAAAAAAAAATTTTGGTAATAATTCCTGCTCGAAAAGGTAGTAAGGGATTAAAAAATAAACATCTTTTGAATTTAGGTAATAAAAAATTAATAGAATGGGTGGTTGACTCTGCTAAAAAATCTAAATTTATTGATAAAATTTTACTTACAACTGACTCACCTAAAATAAGAAAAATTGCATTTAAAAAAAATATTTCTTCACCATTTTTACGGCCCAAAAAACTTTCTACAGATAAAGCTAAATCTTCAGATGTAATAATACATACTTTAGAATTTTTGAAAAAAAAAAAAGAAGAATTTGATTTTTTTATACTTTTAGAACCAACTTCTCCTTTTACAACTGCTAAAGATATTGAAAAGTCTATCAAATTATTTGTAAAAAACTACGATAAGATTAATAGCTTAGTAAGCGTTAGTAAGTTTGATAAAATTCATTTATCAAATATATTTAATTTTAGAAAAAACGAAATTATTCCGATTTTCAAAAAATTTGAAAATGATGTAAGGCGACAAGAAATGTCTAAATTAGTTTATTTAGATGGAAGTATTTATATTGCAAAAGTCAAAAATTATATCAAAAATAAACAATTTCTTAACAATAGTACTCAAGCGATTTTTTTTGATTATTGGAAATCAATTGAGATAGATACTAGTCTTGATTTAATTTTAGCTGAAAAAATTTTTTTAAAGTTTAAAAATAAACTATGAAAATTAAATATAAAAAAGGAAATAAACTTTATAAGAAAGCTTCATCTTTAATTCCTGGAGGAGTTCAACTTTTATCTAAAAGACCAGAGATTTTTCTTCCTGATCAATGGCCTTGTTATTTTAAGTCTGCTAAAGGCTCTAAAGTAGTTACTTATGATAATGTACAATTATATGACTTTACAAATTGTTCAGTAGGAATGTGTCCTTTAGGATATGCGAACTCTGCTGTTAATAAAAATGTTATTAAAGTAATTAAAAAAGGTAATACCACAACATTAAACTCATACCTGGAACATGATTGTGCAAAATTATTAATAAATACTCACCCATGGTCTGATATGGCAAGATTTACAAAGTCTGGTGGAGAAGCAATGTCAGTTGCTGTAAGGATTGCAAGAGCTTATAAAAAAAAAGATAAAGTCTTATTTTGTGGTTATCATGGTTGGTCTGATTGGTATATATCTGCAAATTTAAAAAATTCTAATAAATTGAACCAACACTTGTTGCCAGGAGTTTCTTCTTTAGGTGTGCCAAAATCTCTTGGAGGTTTAACACAACCATTTGAATTTAATAATGAAAAAGATTTTAAAATAAAGTTTTTAAAACATGTAAAACAGTTAGGTTGTGTGGTCTTAGAACCAGCTAGGAGTTTTCATTGTGATATAAATTTTATTAAAACTATACGTAAATATTGTTCAAGATATGATATTCCTTTAATATTTGATGAGATTACATTGGGATGGCATTATACGTTAGGGGGTTATCATAAAATTTTAGGTGTTAATCCTGATATAGCAGTCTTTTCAAAAGGAACAACTAACGGTTATCCATTAGGGGTAGTTATAGGAAAAAGAAAAATTATGAATTCTGCAGTAGATAGTTTCATTTCAAGTGCTTATTGGTCAGAAAATATTGGTTTTGCCGCAGCGATTGCAACTATAAATTTTATGAAAAAAAATAATGTTGCAACAAAATTAAAATTAAAAGGAAAAAAAATTAAAAAGATTTGGAATGAACTTGGAAAAAAAAATAATTTACCAATTTTAGTTAGGGGAATTGACTCACTGCCAACATTTACATTCGATAATATTAAATCAGATGAAATGTTAACTTTTTTTACTCAAGAAATGTTACGAGAGGGATTCTTAGCGCATGGACAGTGTTATTTAATGTTATCACATTCTGATGCAATGATTAATAAATATAAAAAGGCTTGCACGAAAGTATTTAAGAAAATATCAAAAATTTTTCACAAAGATAATCGTAATTATAAAAAATACTTAAATGGTAGAGTCAAATTTGCTAAATTTAAGAATCCTGTTTAAAGAATATTTTAAACTTAAATTATTGCTACCACGATAACCATCCACCATCAACAATAATTTCTTGTGCATTTACATGTGTATTATTTTTATCTAATAAAAAATTTACAACAGGTAAAATCTCATCAGGATGGATCATTTTTCCAGTTGGATTATTAATTTTATAATTTTTTAAAAAAAAATTATCTAGTTTTTTTTGTTGGACACCAGCCAAAATAATATTATTAAAAAGATAATTTTTAGCATATTTTGTACCAAAATACTTCATCATCATATTTGATGCTGATTTTGAAACACAATAACCAAGTTCTTTAGAAAAATTCTTATAAATATAATGTTTAGGAGATTTTATACTATATATGGAGCTAAGATTAATAACTCTACCTTTTTTATGATACTTAATATAATTTTTAATTACATTTAAATTTAAAAAAAAATTGATTTCGAAAAATTCTTGAACTGAATTTTTATCTACATTTAAAAATTGATTGAATTTGTTTTTTGTTGTTGGAGTGGAATTGTGTCCATGACAAAATATTATCGCAAATATATCTGCTTTTTGAAATTTTTTTTTTAAGTATTCATCATCTGATAAATCATTACCTTTGATTATATCTGACTCAATTACAATAAAATTTTTTTGTAATTTTTTTTTTAAATAAGAACCAATTCTTCCTTTTGAACCTGTTAAAAAAATTTTTTTTTTCATTGATATTTAAAATTAAGCCTTACAATTTTTTTAAGATCTTGCAACATATAATTTCTAAAATAGTTTTAGTCATATTGACTTGATTAGAACTTATTATTTAAAAAAAGTATCATTTTTAAAACTTATTTTGTATAAATTTTAAATGATAAAAATATTTAAATTTATAATATTAAATTTCCTAAACGTTCAATGAATAATTATTTTTTTCCAGAAAAAAATATTAAATTCTTTAGTTTTTTATATAAAAATGATCATAATTTTGTTTTTAAAGAAAACTTTCAAATTAAAGAAGTTTTTAAAAATAAAACTTTCATTAATGAAGACTTATATAATCAGCAGGACCATTCAGAGATTTGTATAAAAAGTTTTAAAATCGCTAAAAAGATAAAATTATCAAATTACTTTTCAAAAAATAAATTACTTAATGAAGTATTAAAAAAAAAATTAGTTATTAATATTGAAGAAATACTAAGAATATCATTTTTATTTGAAAAAATAAAAACACATTATAGTTTGAAAAATTTATACTTATGTAAATTATTTTATGATTTAGAATTATTCTATTACCTAAAAAAAAAAAATTATATTTCTAAGGAAATTAAAATTTCAAAAACATATCTTTATGCAAGTAAATTTTTGTCTTCATGTGTAAATATATATCTTCTATTAAATTTAATATTTTTACCAGAAAAAATTTTTTTTCTTTGTAGAAAAAATTCTAACAAAAAAAAATACTTTGCTGTTTTTAATTTTGATACGTTGCCAAATTTTAATGATAATAATGGATATATGTCACTACTGAATAAAATAAATAAACCTTCTATTTTTATTAAAGAGTTAAAAATGAATGAAAGTTTTTTTTATAAAAAAGATTATAATAGAAACTTACAAAATGTGCTGTTTATAAGTGATGTTTTTAAAAACATCTCTTTATTAAGTTATTTTTTAAATTTTTATAAAAAATATTTTTTTGAACGATTAAAATTAATTTTTTCTTTCAATCAAAACTACAAAGAAAAATATAGGTATTTTTCAAATAAAATATGTTGGGAAGTTTTTTTTCATTGTTTTCAAGTAAAAAAATGTTTAACAGCCATGCAGCCATGCGACCTTACTTCACAAATTATTCAAAAAAAAAACTCAAAAGAAACTATTTTTTTTTATTTAAGCTCTACATACTGTTGTTTAAAAAATGAAAATGATAACGATTATGTTTCTCATATTCAATATAATCAAATGAATTATTCAAGTTTAATTACCAATGAAGTATCAACTAATTTTTTGAATAAAAAATCAAACAATTTTGACAATTTTTTAAAATTTAAACCAGCCACAATTTCTCTAAACTCTAACTCTAAGAGAAATATATTATTATTTAGAAGAAAGTTTAACTTAGAAAATAAAAAAATTATTGCAATTTTTGATAATTCATTTGGATACAAAGGAATTTTAACTAATAATGAATATATAAATTTCTTAAAATATTTAAATTTTTTAATAAAAAAATATAAAAATTATTTTTTTATTTTGAAAAAAAAAAAAAGAACTGTTTTCTTTAGCTCTAATATTTATAATAGTAAAGAATTGAACTCTGAATTAAATAAAATGAAAAATTTTAAGAATTTCATTAATTTTAATGATCAACTTACCACCTCAGAAGTAATTTATCTTTCTGATATCATTTTAACAAATCCTAATTCTTCAATTATAAATGAGTCTTTTTCATTAAAAAAAACAACTGCAATATTTGATAATATTAAAATTAATTTTTCTGATAAATTATATTCAAAAATAAATAATAAAATAAATATTAATAATATTAAATATAGAAATAGGTTATTGGATAAAGATATTTTAAATTTGTTAAAAATGAATTCAAAGAAGATAATAAACATTAATAAAGATAAAAATGTTTCTGATTTAATAAATTATTTAAATGATTAAAGATTATTTCTTTTAAATTTTAAAAAAATGATTGTTAAAATTTTATTGATAGGCTGTGGTAACATCGGATACAGACATTTGGAGAGTTTATTAAATACTGACTTATCATTAAATATTACAGTAATAGAAATATCTCAGTTAACAATTAAAGAACAAATTAAAAAAATAAAACAAAAAAAATTTAAGAATAAAAAAATTATTTTTTCAAATAATTTTTCAATTAGAAGATTAAAGTTTGATTTTGTTATTTGCGCAACTACTGCTTATAAAAGATTTGATTTAATAAAAAAGTTAGTAAATAGATATAGTTTTTCTAAGATTTTGATAGAAAAATTAGCCTTCCAAAATGTTAATGACTTTGAGGATGCCTTACAATTATTTAAAAAAAATGAAATCCAATGCTGGGTTAATTGTCCACGAAGAGAGTTCAAATTATCTAAAAAAATAAAAAGACAAAATAAAAATATTAATAGACTGTCAATTAATGCAAGTGGAGATAAATGGAATATGGCATCAAATGCAGTTCATATTTTTGATTTGTTTTATTTTTTAGTAAATACTCCAGTTAACTTTACTCAAAAAAAAATTAACTTAAAAAAAATTCCATCAAAACATCATAACTTTTTTGAATTAACTGGAAAACTTAAGATTTATAATAAAAAATATAGCATATCTATGAGTGATCAGAGAAAAAATAGAGGTTTCACTATCAAGGTTAAAACTCCTAAAATAAAATATTACATAGATGAAAATAAAAAGTTTGTCAAAATAAGCACAAATAACAAAATTTTTTTTGAAAAAATAACTATTCCTTTACAAAGCCAACTTACTAAAAATTTAATAAAAAGAATTGTTTATAATAAAAAAATTTCATTACCAACACTTTCTGAAGCTTATCTATCACATAAGTTAGTATATTTTTTGTTCAAAAATTTTCTTAATAAAAAAAAGTCTCAATTGCATAACTTTTTAATTACATAGAACAGATATGAAATTTCATTTATAATTTAACTAATCGTAGTCTAACCATAACCTAAGAAATTAGTTTTTTTATTACCTATCTTATTAAAAAAAGTTGTGTTCAACATGCCACTTTCTAGAGTAGTTTTTTAGACTAAAAATTTTTTAAAAATCTTATATAACTTAATAACCTAAATCTTAAATTTTATGTTAATAATAATGTTTAAAAATAATATTGATTATGAAAAATAAAAAAAAAATTATAAAATTTTATAAAAAAAATGGATATTACATTTTCAGAAATTATTACAAAAAGTCAATCATTGAAGAAATAAAAAATTATATTTTTTATATTTCCTCAGAGCTTTATAAAGCTAAAACTCATAAAAAAATTATAAAATATGATCCTAAAAAATTTGATTATTATGTTTTAAAATCAAAAAAAGAAAAATTCAGCGATATTACATCTTCAGTTTATGACACTTGCAAAAAACTTCCTATATTTTACGAGATTATAGCTTCAAAAAAAACTCTTAATATCTGTAAAAATTTAATGGAGTCTGACAAATTAGGAATATTAAATACAGGATATGGATTTAGAATTGATTATCCTAAGGATACTTATTGGAAAGCAAGATTACACCAAGATTACAGTAGTCAATTAGGGTCTTTAAATGCAGTCGTAATTTATACAGCTTTTGACTCTATTACAAAAAAAAAGGGTGCGCCTATACTATATGCTGGTAGTCATCGAAATGGGATGCTTGATACTGATTTAAGATTAAAAGAAGTTAAACAAAAAATAACATATGACCCATATCATGTAAAAATAAAACAAAGTGAATTAAATATGTTTAAAAAAATTGATTTGGTGTTAAATGAAAGAGATATGGCAATATTTGATTTTAAATTACTACATGAAAGTGGTCACAATTTATCTAATAAGATTAGATGGTCGGCTATCCATAGAGTGTTTGACATGAAACATGAAAGTGCAATTAAAAATTTATTTAGAGGCGGCATGAATGAAGGAAATTTTTTCAAAAAAAATAAAAAAGCCCAGATTAAAAAAATAAAAAATGCAAAATAAAAAATTCTATTTAGATTTAAACTCCTTAGGAAGATTTTCTATGTCGCCATGGAAAAGTAATATTCATGAAATAAACTATAGGACTATAAGAGGAGTTCCAAATTGGATAAAATTAAAAAAAAATCAAGAAAAAGTAATTATTGAATTTCTTAATAAAAAATTTGGAAGTAGAATTAGTAAATTTGATTTACACGATGTTGGATGTAATGATGGATACTTTACAGAAAAGTTAGCAAATTTAAATTTTAAAAAAGTTATTGGTTCTGAACCCAGAAAAGAAACTATTCTAAGAGGTAAGAAAATAAGAAATTTATTAAAAATTAAGACCAAAGCTAATTATATTACATATAAACTTGGAAATTTAAAAACAAAATATAAAACCGATATCGTTACATGTTGTGGGGTAATTCATCATACAAATTCGATCGAACAATCTTTTAACAGTCTATTAAATTTAACAAAAAAGATATTGATAGTTGAGTCAGAATTTTTACCGAGTTCATTGATGAAATATAAGGAGATAAAAAAGAGTAAACAAATTAAAGATTTGTTTAATAAAAAAAACAATAAGTTAAAAAATGATTTTTCTATATCAATTGATAAATTTGAAAGTAATTTTTTAGATGGTAGCAGCATTGATAATGGATTAGTTGAAACATCAACTCCCTCCAAACTTGAAATGATTGCGTATCAAAAAAATTTTAAATTAATTTTTTTTAAAGAAAAAAAATTTACAAATTTTCTAAATACAAACAGATGTATTATGATCTTTGAAAAAAATAAAGTTAAAAAAAAAATTAATTTTAAAAAAATGAATTTTGAACAAGAACTTTCTATGATTTTAGATACAATACCTATTTCAATATTAGATAATATTAAAAAAAAAAAATCGATAAATGGTTTTAAAACCTATAGTAAAATACTTAATGATTTTAAGTATTCTTTTATAGATAAATTAAACTTTGAATATGCCAAAAGTTATCTTTTCTTAAAAAAGAATTATTTTTTATCAAAAAAATATATAGAAAAAATAATATATAAAAAAAATGCTGACTGGTTTTCATGCTATAAGAGCTTTGCATTGTTGACAAAATTAGATAAGAAAAATTCAAATGCTTGGAAAAAAAGATTATATATGTGTAATCCAAGTTTTCCCAAAGAAGTTTTAAATAAGATAAAAATTAAATAAATTATGAATATAAATAAACTAAGAAAAATAAATCTAATTCTTCAAAACAATAGAATTAAAAAAGGAGATGCTATTAAATTAATAAATTATTTATTAGAAACAAAGTATATTTATAATTTTAACTGGCTGGGTATTCCTAGTATTCAATTTCCAAGTGATCTAATTGTTTTTCAAGAGCTTATCTACAATTATAAACCAGATGTGATTATAGAGACTGGTGTAGCTCATGGAGGGTCATTAATTTTTTATTCATCAATAATGTCATTAATTAAAAAAAAATTTAAGATATATGGAATTGATATAAAAATAAAAAAAAAGAATAGAATAAAAATTTCAAATCATCCTTTAGCTAACAATGTAGAGCTCATAGAAAAAAATTCTACTGATAATAGTTTAAAAGATTTATTTGATAAGAAAATTAAAAATTCTAAAGTTTTAGTTTTCTTGGATTCTAATCATTCACATGAACATGTTTTAAATGAAATTAAGTTATATTCAAAATATATAAAAAAGAATGGATATTTAATAGTTATGGATACGACAACTGAATTTGTTAAAAAGAAATTTATCAACAAAGGAAGAAATTTTGGAAAAGGTAATAGCCCATTTACTGCTGTTAAAGAGTTTTTAAAATCCAATGAATCTTTTGTAATTGATAATTACTATGAGGATAAATCTTTTATAACAAGCTGTTTTAGTGGTTTTTTAAGAAAAAAATAATATATTTATAAAAAAGTGATAACAAATATATTCTTAATGAAGATAATTTAAGTGTTAATTAAGTGTATGAAAAAAATTTCTGTTGCAAAATTTATAGTAAAAAAAGTTGAAAGTTGGGGGGTAAAAGATGTCCCTATTTTTCAGGGTGGTGCAATAATGAATGTACTTTCTGAAATCGGAAAAAGTAAAAAAATTAAATTTTATTGTCCTAACCACGAACAAGCATTAGCAATGGCTGTTGATGCTTATGCAAGATTAAATGGTTTTGGTGTTGGTTTTGTTACTAGTGGTCCTGGTGGTACCAATTTGCTTACTGGAGTTGCTTGTTCATATTATGACTCAATACCATGTATCTTTTTTACAGGACAAGTTGGACAATTTCACATCACTGGAAAAAGAAAGGTAAGACAAAGAGGATTTCAAGAAACTGATAATGTTTCAATATTTAAACCAGTTACAAAATTTTCATACCAAATCAAAACACCAGAAGAGATTGATTTTATTTTGGACAAAGCTTATTATGAAGCAACTACGGGTAGGCCGGGCCCTGTCTTAATTGATATTCCATTTAATATTCAAAATGAATTGATCAATCCAAAGAAACTAAAAAAATTTATACCTAAAAATAAAGAAGGATCAAAAAGATATGATTTAACAAATTTATCAACTCTAATTAATTCTGCAAAAAAACCATTATTTATTGCAGGTGGTGGCTTGCGTGTGTCATCACAAAATAAAAACTTTTTAAAATTAGTCAATAAAAAAAATATTCCTTTTATAACTACATGGCCCGCACAAGATATAATAGAATCAAAAAATAAGCTTTATTTTGGATCTGTTGGAAGACATGCACATTTATCTGCTTGTAAAGTTTCTCAGGAAGCAGATTTAATAGTCACATTTGGAGTTAGGTTTTCTCCAAAAATTGCTACAGAATTATTTGCAAAAAAAGCAAAAATAATCTCAATTGATATTGATAATGCTGAGCTTACTCAAGGTCTAGTAAATCCAAATTTAAAATTAAATTATGATCTAAAAAAATTTTTTAAAGAAAAAAAATTATTATCAAAAATAAAAAAAATTTCCCAAAATAATTGGCATAAAGATTGTCATAAAAACAAATCTAATTTCTATGAAAATAACCAACAACTTTCTGCAAATATAAGAAGAAAATTTGTTAATCCTTATTCATTTATAAAAAAACTATCATTATTTACTCCAGACAAAAGTGTATTATTGACAGATGCTGGATGCAATCTAACTTACTTTATGCAATCATTCTTATCTAAAAAAAATCAAAGAATTATTTCAGCGTGGGGTAATTCTCCCATGGGCTATTCTGTGGCAGCAGGTATTGGTGCTCAAATAGCCTCTAAAAAAAACAATATAATTAGTTTAATTGGGGATGGATCATTTTTAATTAATGTACAGGAATTAAATTTTATAAAGTTTTATAAAATACCTTTAAAAATAATTGTTATTGATAATAAAATTTATGGAAATACTAAAATTGGATGCGAAACTTATAAAATAATGAATGTTGGTAATGATAAAGCAACAGGATATTATCCACCAGAAATAAGTAAAATTGCTAAATCTTTTGATATAAAATATCTATATTTAAAGAATGAAAGTTTACAAAATTCGTTAATCAAAAAATTTATTAAATATAAAAAAGCTTGTATTTTGCATATAAATGTTCATCCAGATCATCCATTAATTGAACATAGTAATATTTGAAGATATTAAAATTGTATTTATGAAATTTAAAACAATTTGTTTTGATATTGATAATGTTATTTGTCAAACAAATTCAAAAAAAAATTATTCAAATTCAATACCCATAAAAAGAAATATAAAGTTAATTAACGAGATTTATAACAAAGGATATACAGTAGTTTTATATACTGCTAGGTATATGGGAAGATATAAGGGAGACGTAAATAAAGTAAAAAAAAAAATTAAACCATTGACTTTAAAACAATTAAAGAGGTGGGGTGTCAATTATCATAAAATTTATTTTGGGAAACCTAGTTTTGACTTATTCATAGATGATAAATCTTTATTTTTCACAAAGGAATGGCCAAAATTTTTGAGAAAAAAATTGGAAATTTAAACTAAATATTAAAAATGATAAAACAAGCAGTGATTTTAGCAGGTGGTAAGGGATCTAGATTACTTCCTTTAACAAAAAATATACCTAAACCAATGGCGCCAATAAATAATATTCCATTTTTAAGTTATTTGATTTTTTCATTGAAAAGTAAAGGAATAAAAAAAGTTTTAATTTTAGTTGGATATAAGTCAAAAAAGATTATTGAATTTTACTCATCTAATAAAAATATTCCTATAAATTTTTGTTATAGCAATATAAATTCTGATACAGGTAGAAGGGTTCTGGATGCATATAAATTTTTAGATAAAGAATTTTTATTACTATATGGTGATAATTTTTGGCAACCTAATCTAGATAAAATATATAAAAAATTTAAAAATAATAAAGCTTCTGTTAGCACAACAGTATTCAATAATAAATTTGGAACTGGTGAATATCGAAAAGAAAATAATGTATATGTAAAAAAAAATTCATTTGTTGGAAAGTATGATAAACTTAGAAAAGATAAAAAATTAAATGGTATAGATATTGGTTTTTTCATTGTCCAAAAAAAATTTTTAAAGTTATTCAAAGACAAAAATAAAAATTATTCATTCGAAAATGATATTCTAACTAAAGCAGTCGAATTAAAAAAATTAGTAGCCTATACAACTGATCGGCAATATTTTAGTATTACTAACTTAAAAATGTTAAAAAAATTTGAAATAATTTCAAAAAAATTAAAATTGAGTTCTATACAATAATAAAAAAACTATATAAAGATATAATCAAAATAATTAATTGAGAAATTTAATGTTTAACTTAAAATTTTAGATATGAGAATTTTAATTACTGGAAATAACGGTTATATTGGTACAGTTTTGACCAAAGAATTATTAAATAGACATTACGATGTAGTGGGTTTTGATACTGATTATTTTTTTGATTGTAATTTAACTAAAAAAGAAGAAGAAAAAATTAAGCGTATAAAAAAAGATATTAGAGATATAGACATTAATGATCTTGACGGAATAGATGCCGTTATACATTTAGCTGGACTTGCAAATGATCCTTTAGGTGATTTTGATCCAAAATTAACTGAAGAAATTAACTATCAGTCCACAGTAAAACTTGTAGAACTCTCTAAATTAAAAAATGTAAAAAGATTTATTTATGCTTCTTCCCAGAGCATGTATGGAGTTTCTGACAAACAAGAAGAGCTTGAGGAGGAAAGTAGTAAAAAAAACCCTGTTACGGCCTATGCCAAAACAAAATGGGAAGCAGAAGAAAAAATTAAAAAACTTAATGATAAAAATTTTACCGTTGTAATGTTCAGACCATCAACAGTATTTGGCGCAAGTCCAAGATTAAGGTGTGATATAGTTTATAACAGTCTTGTAGCTTGTGCTTTTACTACAGGAAGAATAGAGATTTTAAGCGATGGATCGCCATGGAGACCTGTAATACATATAAAAGATTTGTGTAGTGCATTTATAGCAGGCATAGAAGCTCCAAAAGAATTAGTAAGTGGACAATCATTTAATGTTGGAATTAAGCATGGAAATTATACTGTTAAAGATTTAGCAGAAGCCGCACAACGAGTAGTGCCTGGTTCAGAGCTTGTGTTTTTAAATAAACATACAGATCCGAGAACTTACAAGGTTTCATTTAACAAAATTCTTACAATTCTTAAGGATTATTTCAAACCAAAGTGGTCTTTAGAACAAGGTGGATATGAACTAGTAAGTTTTTTTAAAGATATTAATTTTTCAGAGGAAGACTTTAGAAATGAAAAAGTTAATAGATTGAAAAAATTAGAAAAATTAATTTTAGATAAAAAAATTAATAATAGATTAGAATGGATAGAATAAATATTATAATTGATAAGGTTAAATATAAATGAAATTTAAAAAAACTAATTTAGAAGGAGTTACTATTATAATACCATCTCCAAATAAAGATGATAGAGGTTTTTTTCAAAGGTTATTTTGTAAAAAAATCTTTAAAAAAAAAAAATTTGAAAATTTAATTGTTCAAATAAATAATTCTTTTAATAAAAAAAAAGGTACAACTCGTGGACTACATTATCAAACTGGTTCCTCAGCAGAATGCAAAATGTTGAGATGTGTCAGAGGGTCATTGGTAAATGTAGTTGTAGATATAAGAAAAGACTCCAAGACTTATTTGAGACACACTATAATCAAATTGACTTCTAAAAACAGGCATATGGCTTATATTCCACGTGGTTTTGCAAATGGAATACAAACACTAGAAGATAATACTGAATTAGTATATTTTGCAACCAATTTTTATAATCCAGAAAAAGAAAGAGGTCTTTCAATTAAAGATCCTAAGTTGGGCATAAAATTACCTTTACCTATTAAAATAATTACTAATAAAGATAATAGTTGGAAACTATTAAAATAATCCAATGTTAAGAATACTTGTTTCAGGTGCATCAGGTTTTATGGGAAAAAGTTTAATAGGAAATCTTTTAGAAAAGAACAATGATATTATGTTGATTGGTAGAAATTTAGATTTTATAAATTCAAACAATTTAAAAAAAAAAATCTTAGATTTAAATAATTTTGATTATGATCATCAAGAATTAATAGACTTTAATCCAGAGGTTTTCATACATTTGGCCTGGGAGGGTATTCCTAATTATACAGAGGAATTTTCAAAAAAAAATTATATTAATACATTAAAAATAATTAAAACATTAGTTAATTCAACTAATTGTTCAAAGATAATCAGCACAGGTAGTTGTTGGGAATATAATGATGGAATGATTGAAGGTGAATGTTCTGAGAATTTAATGATAAATCCACAAAAACCTTTCTCGATTTATAAAAATAAGATTTGTAAAGAAGTTTCTATTATAGCCAAAGAAAAAAAAATCACATTTAATTGGTTAAGATTATTCTACGTTTATGGTTATGGACAAAAAAAATCATCTATAATCCCAATGCTTATTGAAACATTCAAGAACAAAAAAACTTTAAACATGAATTATCCTGCAAATATAAATGATTTTATCTCTGTTGATGATGTCAGTAAAATAATTAAAATTTTTATAAAAGAAGATATTCCATCAGGTGTTTATAATGCTGGATCAGGAATGGGAACAGAAATTAAAAAATTACTTGAAATTATTGATTTTGAGATCAATGGCACAGATACCTTATCTAAAGAATATTTAAGTAAAATGGACTTAAATAAAAGAAACCAAAATTTTTATGCATGTACTAAAAAATTAAAAAGATATATAAAAAGTTTAGAATTTTTAGATATTAATAGTGGTATTAAAAATTTAATTAAAAGATATTAAATCTTTAAATTTAAATTAATTTATATAATTAGTGTTAGTTCAAAAATTTCTTTGAAGGTTAGAATTATCAAAATTTTTATTTTTTCTGATAATTAATTAAAGTACCAAAATATGGTGCGATTAATTTTCATATGAGCTATTTACCTTCTAATAGAGGAGCCAATCTAAATGTTTGGTTTATAATAGAAAATACAGAACTAGGATACTCTATTCACAACATTGATGCCGGACTGATAATTGTTCAAAAAAAAATTCCTCAGTATATTCAAGATACTGCCAGACTTTATGTTACAGAATATTAGATCATTTTACAAAATTATTTGAAAAAAATGAAATAAAATGTAAAAAAATAATTTTAAAAGTAAACAGATTAATACTAATAAAGACACTATTCATTGCAGAAAACAATTCAAAGATTTGTCAAAAATAGATTTAAACAAAAAATTATATCCTTTGGAATTATTTAACAATATAAGGGCAAAGATGTTTGCGCCATATGAGTCGGCTTATTTTTATTAAAAAAAAAAATACTTTGTTGAAATTAAAGTAACAAAAAATAATTAAAATTTATCAGATAGTGGTTTTAAATATCAATTAAAAGTATATAAATAAAAAAATGATTTTATCTAGAACCCCACTAAGAATTAGTTTTGCAGGTGGGGGTAGCGATATACCATCTTTTTATAATAAGAATTCTTATGGTTCTGTTTTAAATTCAGCAATAAATAAATACATATATGTATCTGTTAAACCACACTCAAGCCTTTATACAGAAAAAATTAGATTAAATTACTCACAAACAGAAGTTGTTAATGATGTAGAAAAAATTAAAAATCCAATAATTAAAGCTTGCCTTAAATTTTTGGAAATTAATGATAGAATCTATGTTTCAACTGTAGCAGATGCACCAGGTTCTTCAGGCTTAGGATCTTCTAGTTCATTTTGTGTTGGTTTGCTAAATGCTCTTTATGCATTTAAGGGCCAAAAGGTAAACAAATATAGACTTGCTGAGGAAGCGTCTAAAATTGAAATGGACATTTTAAAAAGACCAATTGGTAAACAAGATCATTATGTAGCATCTTTTGGAAGTATTAATTTTTTTAAATTTTATGCAAATGAAAATGTTTCGATAATGCCAGTAGATGAAAATTCAAAAAATATAAAAATGATATTTGATAATTTATATACATTTTATACTGGTATGAGTCGGGATGCATCAAAAGTTTTATCAAAACAAAAAAAAAGAAGTTCAATCAATAATTCAAATCTTTTAAAGATAAGAGATCAAGCAGAAGAACTATTTGATTTAATTAAGAGTGATAAATTTTCAATTAAAAGCTTTGGTGGTTTTCTAGAAAGTGGATGGGAATTAAAAAAAGATTTAGCTGATCAAGTCTCAAATAAGTTTATAGATGATGCATATGCCATTGCAAAAAAGAATGGAGTTTATGGAGGTAAATTATCTGGAGCTGGTGGAGGAGGTTTTTTAAGTTTTGTTGGGCAAAAAAAAATAAAAAATAAATTAATCTCTACACTTAGAAAAAAAAAATTAAAATACTTTCCAGTCCAATTAGACTCATCAGGAAGTATCATTTTATCTAAGAATTAATATGAAAAAAAAAATATTGATCACAGGCTGTGGTGGATATCTTGGAAGTTATTTGATTCCATTTCTTTTAGAAAAAGGAGAATACGAAATTCAAGGATATGATATCGGATTTTTTAAGGACTGTAACCTTTTTGAAAATAAGAAACTTCATGATCAGATCATATTTAAAGATGTAAGTGATTTCAATGTTTCGGATATAAAAAAATCAGATGTTGTTATACATTTAGCAGGTATTTCAAATGACCCTCTAAACAAGTTAACTTCGGAGGCGGTTTATGATCCAACAAGAGTTTATACTTTAAAAATTGCAAAGATGTGCAAGGCTTTAAATAAAAAATTTATTTTTGCATCTAGCTGTTCTGTTTACGGAGCCGCCAAAACAAATAATTTTTTAACAGAAAAATCTTCTACGAATCCACAAACAGGATACTCACTAAATAAATTACAAATTGAGGAAGATTTGAAATTAATAGCTGATTCTACTTTTTCACCTACATGTCTCAGATTTGCAACAGTTTTTGGAGTTTCCTCAAGAATAAGATTTGATGTTGTAATCAATATGTTAGTTGGTATGGCTTTAACAGAAGGGATGATAAAATTGAACTCAGATGGAGAGGCTTGGAGACCTCATTTATATATTGAAGACGCATGTTCAGCAATTTTACATTTCATAAACTATGATAAAAAAAATAAAGATACAACGTCAATTATTAATATTGGAAGAAATGATAATAACTTAAAGATTATTGATATTGCTAGAATCATTCAGGAAATGATTCCAAAAACAAAACTAGAATATCTAAATAATTCTAAAGCAAATTTAAAAGAGCAACTTTTTGTCGATAGAAAGATAAAAGAAGGACGCGATAGCAGAACATATAAAGTGCTTTTTGATCATTCAGAAAATGAATTTGGTTTTAAGTGTAAATATACAGTTAAAGATGGAATTTCTAAAATGATAGATGATTTTACCAAAATTAAACTTGATAATAAAATGTTTAAATTTAAGGGTTTTTATAGATTACAGCATCTTGAAAGTTTACATGAAAAAAATTTAATAGATAATAATTTGAAATGGAAAATTTAAATTTTAAATTCAATTATAAAATTCCAACTTTAACATTGGAAGATAAAAGTAAATATTTTAACAAAGCAAAAAAATCTGATAGAAAAAGGTTTCCATACATTATTCATCAAAGAGGAGATATATTTAATCAGGTATTTAATTTTATTTTAGATGAGTCGTATATGAAACCACATATGCATCCTAATGAAAATATGGTTGAAAAAATGCATCTTATTTCAGGAAGTTTTAAATTAATTTTTTTTGATGACAAAGGCATACCTAAGAAAATTTATGATATTGATAAAAAAAATTCAAGAGTTGAGGTACCGGGCTTTACTTGGCATACATATGTTATGACTTCAAAATCAACGATTGTATTTGAGACAATGATGGGAAAATATGACCCATTAACTTGGAAAAAAATGCCAGAGTGGGCCCCTGATGAAAATACTAAAGAATCTAAAGAATATTTTAGAAATTTAAAAAAAATAAAATAATTGTCATAAGAAATGAAATATAATCTTCTAGATAAAATAACTATTGTTATAATGTCATACAACAGACATATATATCTAAAAAGAACAATTAAATACTGGTCAAATTATAATGTAAAACTTCTAGTACTTGACGGAAGTGACATCAAGTTTGATGATCCATGTTTATTATTTAAAAATATAAAATATATACACAATAAAAGTGGATATTATAATCGACTATTAAGCTCAGTAAACTACATTGATACAGAGTTTATGATACTGGGTTGTGATGATGAATTTTATCTTCCATCTGCTTTATCAGCTTGCATAAATTTCCTAACCAAAAAAGAAAGCTATTCTTGCTGTGGTGGTCGAGCAGTAGGATTTTTTAATTTAAATAAAACAGTATTTGGAGCAGAGCAATATCCAAAATTAAAAAATCTTTGTTTAGAAGATGATAATGCTATTAATAGAATTGAAAGTCATTTTTCTGATTATGTGCCAGCACATAATTACTCAGTGATAAGAACTAATAGATGGAGAGAAATTTCTAAACATATATTTAAAAAAGAATATAATTTTTTTGCATCTTTGGAGTTACAAATAGAATTTTTGGTGATGTTTTCAGGTAAGTCTAAAATAATTCCACAATTGATGTGGATGAGAAATGTAGAAGTCCCCCCGAGCAGAGAGATTAATCCTACAACATTTAGCAACGTACAAATAGTAGAATGGTGGTACGATAAAAAATATATCAAAGAAAAAAAAAATTTTTTACATTTAATGAAAAGAGCATGTGATGAAATTATTATAAATAAAAATTTCAATTATACAGAAGATACTATTTCTAGATTATTTGAAATTTATGTTGAAAAAATTTTGAAAAAAAAACTATCTAAAAAAAATTTTTTTTCAAGCATAACTAATTTAATCTCATACAAAAAAATTATAAGTTTATTATCAAATGAGAAAAAAAATATTATTAAAAAACTTATCAGGTGGGAAATTATATCGACCTATATAAAAAAAACATTAATTAGCCAGGTAAATCTTCTCGAAGCAGAAGGAGTTTTAGTTGATCATGAGGATTTGAAACAAGTAATTCTAGCCCTTCTTGAGGAAAATAAAAAAATTTAAATTTAAATCTTTTTAAATTAATAAATAAGTATAAAACACAGATATTTTTATTTAATAAATAGCATCAATAAAAAATAAAAATTTATATTCGACTAAAATTTTAATATGAAAAATAAAAATATATTTCAAAAATCACTAGGTCTTATTCATAATAAAAAACAATTTTATTTTTTATTATTTTTTAGTTTGATAGGAGTTTTTGTTGAATTATTAAGTATTGCAATAGTCATTCCTGTCATAGTTTTTTTAATAGATCAAAATCCTGTAGAAAAATTTCAATTCTTGGAGCCTATATTTAATTTTTTATCAATTTCTAATAAGAATGAAGTTTTAGTTTTTAGTTTACTTGGAATTATTGTTGTTTATTTTTTAAGATATCTATATTTGATATTTTTAAATTATTATAAAAATATATTTTCATATAATTTATCGTTAAATATTAAGAAAGATTTAACTGAAAAATATTTATCACAAAAATATTCATATTTTTTTAATGAAAACTCATCTAGATTAATTAAAAATATTATAGTTGAGGCATCACACTTTACCAATAATGCAATTGATAGAATATTTTACATTTTTATTGACTCATTTGTAATTTCAATAGTTTTAATTTCTTTAATATTTTTTGAATCAGGTATCTCATTAATAATTGCAGGTTTTTTATGTTTAATAGGTTTGATACTTAACAGTTTTTCAAAAGAGAGAATATTAAAATGGGGAAATCTTAGATTTAATTTAGATCAAGATTTTATGAAATTTTTATTAGAAATTTTTAATTCTATCAGAGAAATAAAAGTTTATGATAAAAAAAATTTTTTCGTTAACAGCTTTATTAAAAAATATACTCCTTTAGGATATCTTAGTATAAAACAACAAACATTTAATATCTTTATAAAACAATCTTATGAAGTGATAACTTTATTTGGGTTTTGTGCATTAGTTTTTTATTTATTTAGCCAAAACTATTCAAACAAAGAGATACTTACCATCATAGGAATTTTTGCTGTTGCTGCCTTTAGATTGTTACCTTTATTTAGTAGATTGTTACTTGGTTTACAGGAATTAAAGTATTATTTTCCATCAATTAATCATCTTTATTCAGAATTCTATGAACTTAATAAGAATATCAAATCAATTAATAGATTAAAACAATTTAAAAATTTACAAATAAAAAATAACTTTGAAATTAAAAATATTGATTATTCTTATAATAAAAATAAAAAAGTTTTAGATGATTTAAGTTTAAATATAAATAAATATGACAAAATTGGTATATTTGGAAAAAGTGGCAGTGGGAAAAGTACTTTTGTAGATATGATCTTTGGATTAATAACACCTCAAAATGGTTTGATTTATATAGATGATAAAAAATTAAATAATCATGAAGATATCTTTAATTATAAAATGGGTTATGTTTCTCAAAATCCATATTTATTAGACACCACAGTTAAGAGAAATGTTGCTTTTGGTCAAAATGATGAAGAAATTAATGAAGATCTCGTTTTAAAATCTCTTGAAATTGTTCAAATGAAGGATTGGCTAAATAATACCAAAAATGGACTTGAAACTATAATTGGCGAAAACGGAAATATGGTATCAGGGGGTGAAAGACAGAGAATTGGCATAGCTAGAACGCTATATTATCAAACTGAATTTATTTTGCTAGATGAGCCTACAAGCTCTCTAGATGCGGAAACAACAAAAAAAATATTAGATATTTTAGAAAAACTTGAAGATAAAACTATAATTTTGATTTCTCATCAAAAAAACAACCTTTCTTTTTGTAATAAAATTTATGAAATGAAAAATGGAAAACTTTTTTTAGATGAAAAAAAATAAAATAAAAATTTTATTTATAGGAGCTGGTAATATTGCAAAACAACATTTAATTGTTTTAGATAAATTAATAGATCTAAAAAATAGTTGGATATATTCTCGAACAAATATAAAAAGTAAAAAATTATCTCAATATTTTTTAATGAAACACATTGAAGAAGATTATGGAAAATTTATAGAAAAAAATAGAAAAAATATTGATGGAATTTTTATTTTAGTTTCTGCTGATCAAATTTTTAAAATATCAAAAAAAATATTAAAATTTAAAATACCTGTCTTTATAGAAAAACCACCAGGATTAAGCTTGAGACAATTGAATGAATTAAATAATTTATCAAAAAATTATAAAACTTCTAATTTAGTTGGATATAATAGGAGGTTTTACTCAATTATAAAAAAATTAAAGAATAATTTAAAGGAAGAAACAATTATTTCAGCACATGTTGAGGCACATGAACGATTTTGGTTATTAAAAAAAATAGTTAAAGATCAATTTATTTTGAAAAATTGGACAACTGCGAACACCAGTCATATATTGAACTTATTAATTTTTTTACTAGGTGATTTCAAAAAAGTAACTTCTTTTTCAAAAAATAATTTTAATAAGAAAAATATTGATGTTAATACATCAGCACTAATCGAGTTTAAAAAAAAAATATTTGCTACATTTAAAACTAATTGGAATGTTCCAGGAGGCTTTCTTATAAAAATTTTTTGTACTAAACATACATACATATTAGATCCTTTAGAAAAATGTATTGTAATCAATAAAAAATTTAAAAAAAAAGAAATTAAACCAGAAAAATATGACATCGAAAATAAAGTTGGTTTCTATTTACAAAATAAATTTTTTATAAAGATAATAACTAAAAAAAAATATTATAACGATTTAGCAAAAATTTTAAGTACATATAAATTGATAAATAAAATTTTTTGAAAACAAAATATAAGTGAATTTTTTATACATTTTAGATGAAAATGAAACAGGTCCAAGTGGAGTGGTAAGTGTTGTTAGAAACAAAATTCTTAATTGGAATGAATTAGATAAAATTTATTTATTAATTAATAAAAATCATTGGGCTTTTAATGAGTTTTCTAAGATAAAAAGAAAAAATTTTAAAATTATTAAACTTAATTTTTTTTCTTCACATGAAATTAATTTATATTTAAAAAAAAAAATTAATTTTTCATTAGTAAGTAAATTATTAAGATTTATTTTTCTTCCTTATGAATTATTTACAAATTTAATAACCTTTTTTTATTTAAGACAAATTATAAGCTCCAATTATATAGATACAATTTTTAGTCATAATGGTGGATGGCCTGGTGGTATTTTAAACAGAATTGGACTATTGAGTTCTGTGGGTATGAATATTAAGAAAATTCTTATAATACACAATTACCCTGTTAAAAAAAATTTTTTTAACTATTTTTTTATAAAAACAAATGATTTTATAATAAATCTAATTAAGCCTAAAATAATTACGGTCTCTGAAAGTTGCAAAAAAGTATTAATTTCTCGTAATCATTTTAAAAAAATAAAAGTTATTTATAATGGAATTGATGTTAATTTTAAGAGTTCAAAAAAATTCAAGGCAAAATCAAAAAAGATCAAAATTAGTTATTTTGGAAAAATTCAAGAAAGAAAAGGTCTTCATTTATTAATCAAGGCATTAAATTGTATTAATTTCAAAAATGTTTTTTTGAATATTTATGGTGATGGAGATGAGAAATATAAAAAAAAATTGAAAATGATAAAGAATCAAAAAGGATTTGTTTTGAATTTTTATAAACCAGTTTCAAATATTACAAATTATTTGTCGTTCACAGATATATTAGTTCTACCATCAATTAAATACGAAAGCTTTGGTATGGTTTTAATTGAGGCAATGAGACAAAAGGTACCCGTTATATGTTCTGATTCTGGTGGGATGAAAGAAATTGTTAAAAATAATATAAATGGATTAACCTTTAAGAATAATAATATTTATGATTTAAAAAAAAAATTATCAATATTAATTTGTTCTAGTAATAAAAGAAAAGAATTTGGAAAAAAAGGTTATCTTACCTTTGCAAAAAAATTTTCAAATAAGATTTTTATCAAAGAATATCAAAAATTAACTCATGAAAAGTAATTTATTTAGTGTAATTATTACATCTCATAATTCTAAACATTATATAGATAAAACAATAGAAAGTGTTATCAAACAAACTTTTAATGATTATGAAATTATATTAGTTGATGATTGTTCAAGTGATGGAACAACAGATTTTGTAAAAAAAAATTATGGAAATAAAATTAAGATATTATCAACGAATAAAAATTTTGGAGGACCCGCAATTTCACGAAACATTGGTATAAATGCATCTAGAGGGTCTTGGGTTTCATTCTTAGATGCTGATGATTATTGGTTTAAAAATAGACTTTCATTTTATAATGATTTAATTTTTTCTAATCCTGGGTTTGAAGTGTATTGTTCGAATGAAATATTGATAAATAAGAATAATAAAGAGAAAAAAATTATCAACCACGGACCATATACACTTAATTTTTTTGAGGATTTACTTTTAAAAGGAAATAGACTTTCACCATCAGCATCACTTGTTAAAAAAAGTTTTATAATAAAGAATAATATCTTTTTTGATAGTAATCCAAATATTATTGGAGTAGAAGATTATGATTTTTGGTTAAATCTTTCAAAGAATAAAGCCAAATTTTTTTTTACACAAAAAATACTTAATGCATATGTAATACATGATCAAAATATTACTAAAAACTCAAAAAAACATTTAGAAAACACAATTAATGTAATTAATAAAAATTTCAAATACTTTAAAAATCTTAAAAAGAAAAAATATTTAGAGAGAATATTTAACGTAAAATATTCTTTTATTATTAATGATTTGTTTAAAAGAAAAAATTTTTTTGAAAATTTTATTAAATTTGTAGCACATAGTGCCAAAAATCCTATATTATCTCTTAAATTTATCCTTAAAAAATTTTATGAAAAAGTTCATCTTAAAAAATTTATTTTCAATATTTGGTGAAAAACAAGAAGGTCAATTAAGAATTATTACTTTTCACAATATATTGAGAGAAGAACATGATAAATTTTTAAATCTTATTAATTATTTAAAAAAAAACTGGAATATTATTTCTCCTAATCAATTTAAAGATATTATAAGTTCAAAAAATTCAAAGATTTATAAAAAAAATGTTTTGATTACATTTGATGATGCTTTTAAATCACAAAAAATTATTGCAGAAAAGTTTCTTGATCCTTTAAACATAAAAGCTTTATTTTTTATTGTTTCAGATTTTGTAAAGTTATCTTCAAAAAGTGAGGCACATAAGTTTATTAAAAAAAATTTTTTCAAAAATTACCCTAATGAAATTAATATAGATCTTGAAACTAACAATATGAATTTGGATGATTTAAGATTCCTAGTAAGGAATGGGCATACTATTGGGGGACATACCAAAACTCATAAACAGTTATCAAAAATAAAAGATAAAGATACCTTGATTGAAGAAATAATTGGCTCTAAGAATTTTTTAGAAAAAGAAATCGGGATCAAAATAGAGGATTTTGCACATACATTTGGAGATCTGGCTAGTATAAACAAGATATCTGTTGATGTTATAATGAAAAATTTTAATTATCTTTATAGTGGTTTAAGAGGGAATAATTTAAATATTAATTCCAAGATTCTAAGACGAGATGCTGTAGATATGAAAGAAGACTTTGAAGTAGTAAGTGCCTATTTAAATGGATATGTAGACTTAATGTATAATAAAAAAATAATTAAATTAGAAAAATGGAACTACTAAAAAAACTTATTAAATATATATTTAAAATTATATCACTACCAAATATTTTTTCTTTCAAAAAAAAATTTAATAAAATAATTTTTCTCCATGTCCCACATTGTGGAGGAAACACAATTCATAGATTTTTAAAATATAATTTTGGATTCAGGGGTAAAAAGATTATTATTAATGAAGATAATGATATATCTGATGTTTTAGAAGATGGAATAAATCATTTGTATAACTTTGGTCATTTTGGAATTGATTTTATAAAAAAAAATTATCTCGATAAAAATTTTTTTTATATTTTAAATGTAAGAAAACCGGAAAATATTTATTTATCCAACTATTATAGAAATAAAAAATTTCGTGATTTATATAATCCAGAGGCTAAATATCCAACACTTGAAGAATTTTTAATAACAAACAAAAATGTTAATAGGGATAACATTCTTTGTAGATATTTAAGTGGAATGTTCATCTATAAACCTAATAAAACAGTAATGACTAAACAAATTTATGAGGAGGCAATTATAAATTTAAATTTGTTTAATTTCATTTTTATTTTGGAGCATAGCAAAGAGGGTTTAAAAAAATTACCAAAAAAACTTAATATTTTAGCCAATTATGCTTCAATTTTCAAAAATAAAGCCAATAAATACTCAAATTCTAATTATCCATCAATTTCAAAAGAAGCTAGTAAACTTTTAGACTCAATGACACATTATGATAACAAATTATACGAAATAATTTTAAAAAAAACAAATTCTTTAAAAATTTAAAATTTATTAATTTTAATACAATAAATTATAAGACACAAGATTGGGAATAATATAATTTTATTATTTTAAAAAAATAAAATGAAAAAAATTAAAAAATTTTGCATACTATTAAATCATCATGATGATATTAAGTTATTTTCAACAAATTTTTTAAATAAAGCAGATCTAATTTGTAAAAATTTTTATGTAAAATTAGAATTAAAAAAATTAGATATAAAAATAAAAGAAATAAAACTTAAAAATTTTAATAATAAAAAAAATGATTTTTTTTATAATTTTAAATCAAATTGGTTTAAGGATAAACACAATAAAGATTATACTTTTTTTGAGAATAAATTTTCAATAGGTGATATTTCTAAGGATTATATAACGAGAGATCTTATCACTTTTTATAAAAATTATTGTCTTTATTTACAGCTTAAAAAAAAATATGATAAAGTATTTATTTCATCAAAAGAAGTAGATTATTTTAAAAAATTTGTCGATACATCTAAAAATTTTTTTTATTATAAAACTTCAAATAGTTATATGGATTTTACAAAAAGAGATGTTTCGACTAAATTTGATTATAACTTAATAAAAGTAAAAAATTATTTTATCATATTTCGTATGTTGCAAAATTTTATTAAATTTTTTTTATTGAATAAATCTCTGATATTTAATGATCCAAGTTTTAAAATTTTTTTTAAAAAAAAAAATTTTTTAATTCTAAATTTAATTAATATTTTTAGATCATTCTATTTCATAAAACCAAGCAAAATACAAAAAAAATTATCTAGTAATCATAAAAAAATGATAAAACAAAATTTGATTAAATTTGACTTACCTCAAGATTTTACAAATATATTTGCTGAACATGTATATAAAAAATTAAAAAACAATTTTAAATTATTTAATACATACTATTCAATAATTCATGAAATGATTAATTTTTATAGACCAAAAACATTAATCGTACCAAGCTTAAAAACTTTTCAAAGTTTGATTGCTCAATATGCTTGTATTAATTGCAATGTAAATATTATACATGCTACTGATGGATCAAACATAGATTTATTTAATGATATTTCATTTAATAAAAAATTTCTAGAGGACAATAAAATTAGTTTTATTGCTTATTCCACAGAGGAGCAAAAATATTTTAAGAAGTTTGTTAATAATAAAAATATTAAACTCAGTTCATTGCCATTACATTTGAATTTTAAAGAAAATTTTAAAAAAAAATATGATCTAATCGTTTTAGATTATTTTTGGAGTTTTAATAATTATAGTATTAATTCTAAAAAAGATTATTCTTATAAAATTTTACATGATATTTTATTAACTTTTGAAAAGACTGATAAAAAAAATATTGCAATAAAATTTAAACACACTACTTCCCAGGTATATTTTGAATATAAAAAATTTGTAAAAAATAATGTTTTAAATTTTTTTCCTGGATTAAATATAGATTTTTTAGAGGGTGATTTTTCTGAAACTCTTAATTATTCGAATATTTTTATTGGAGGCATTCAAACTTCAGTCATAGAAGCAATTTATGCAAAAAAAAAATATATAATATATTCGCCAAATGAAGTTGGTTATGATGATAATTATGTGAATAAATTTAGTATTTATATTAAAAGTAAACAAGTAGTTAGAAGTTTAAACCGACTTAAACAGGAAATTATTTCAAAAGAAAAAATTAAATTGAAAAAAAAATTGAACAAATTTTGGTAATTACTTTAATTTAAATAATTTTTTTGATATCAGATAAGTATTATTTAGTAGGATAAATCAATAGATAGATATTAATTAATGAAGTTCTTAGTACCTAAGTTAAAATTTTTAACAATTATAAATTTACTAATTGGATATAAAAGAAAATCTTTATTTGATCAATTCATAATTGCTAAAGATAATATTCTTCAAGGAATTTTATCTCAATCAGCTTGGTCTATGCTTCTAATTTGCCTATGGAGAAAAAGAATTTTTAAAAAAACAATAGTCAATATTTTTCTTCCAGAATATTTTTGTAATTCTAGCTTGTTACCATTAAGAATTTTTAAATTTAATATAATTTTTTATAAAATTGATAAAGACCAATTACCAAATAAAGAAGACTTAAATAGATTATTTAAATCAACAAAACCTGATATACTTATAATTTCTAACTTTTTTAAAAAAAAAGTATATGACACATATTATAAAGATCTTTGTTTAAACAATGATTGTTGGCTTGTAGAAGACTCTGCCCATGTTTTAGAATATAAAAAAAAAGATTTTTTAGCTGACTTTTATTTTTTTAGCCCACATAAAATTTTACCAATTCCAATGGGGTCTATTTTGTTGATAAATAAAGATGGACCATCAAAAATTAATTTTAAAAAATTTCAATTTATGTGTCACGTTACAAGCTGGCCAGAACAAATATTGTCTGAATTAAAAAAATATAAGTTAAAAACTAAAAAAAATTTTAGTTTTTCATGTATTTGGTTGATTAAAAGATTTATTCAAACAATATTAAATTTTGATATTACTTTTTATAAAAAAAATTTTGATCAAGACACAACACTGAAAAGTATTAAGAATTTTTTAAACCCTCGTATTGATGTTTTTACTTTTTATATAATTAAGAGAACTATCTTCAATTATTTTGAAGAAATTGATGATAGACAAAGATTATCTCTAGTCATTTCAAAATATATAAGAAAATATAATGAGAGTAATTTTGAAAAATTAAAATACGTTAATGAAATAGATATAGACTCTAAAGTATTACCATATTTTGCAATTATAGAAGGAGATAAAATAAAAAATTTTTATAAATTTTTATTAAATAAAAGAATACCATGTATTACTTGGCCAGATTTACCGCCAGAAGTTGTAAAAGATAATTTTAATCAATCATTTTTTTTGAGAAAAAATCGAATTTTTATCCCTTTATTAGATGGCAGACTTTATAAAAAGTTTTTAATAAGTGAAAATAGCTCAGATTTAAAAAATGTAGAAATAATCTGGAAAGATTTTGATGAAAATGAGTGGAATCAATATGCAGACAAATTGGACTCAATGAATTTGATACAAAGTTGGGATTATGGTGAGTTCAAAAATAAATATGAAAACTATTTTGTTAAAAGAGGAATTATAAAACATAATAATAAATTTATCGGGTTAGTTCAAAAATTTGAAAAAAAACTTTTAATTTTTAAAATTAATATAATAAATAGAGGCCCAATTTTAATAGACTATCAATTTTCAAATCTTATAAAAAATAAAATTATAGAAGAAAAAAAAAGTTTTTTTTTTAATTTTTTAGTTTTTATTCCTGAAATAGAATTTAATTATAAGAATATAATTGTAAATAAAAATAAAATTTTCAAAAGGAATAGCTGGATATCTTCTAAAATTGATCTTACTGAAAGTTTAGACCAAATTAAGGATAATTTTAAAAAAAAATGGAGAAAGGATTTAAATTCTGCTTTAGGTCAAAATAATTTACAAGTTAAGGTATTTTATAATTATCCGGAAATAGAAAAAATTATCCAAAATTATAATAAAGAGGAATTTGATAAAATTAATACTGATTTAATAAGGCATATGAATAAGAATAATAAATTAATAACATTTGTTGCATTTTTAAAAGGTGAAAATGTAGGATCTTTATGCTTAATAGTTCATAATAAGTCAGCAACAAATATTATAAATCCTCTAAACGAATCTGGAAGGAATACCAAATCAAATCATTTATTGATATGGACTGCTATAGAGTTTTTAAAAAAAAAAGATTTTAAATACCTTGATACTGGAGGATTTGATTATAAGAATACTTATGGACCATCTAAATTTAAAGATGGATTAAATGGAAAAAAATATAAATTAATAGGCAGTACAATTTTAAGTTAATGAATATACTTATTATTTCACAAGGTTATTGGCCAGAAATTTTTCCAATTAATATTATTGCAAAAAATATAGTCAAATCTGGAATTAACGTGAATGTTTTAACTGGTTATCCCAATTACCCCAAGGGAAAAATTTATTATGGATTTGACAATAAAGTTACCAGTGTGAAGAAAAAAAATAATATTATAATTAATAGAGTTCCCATCATACCCAGAGGTATAAATTCAAAATTTGGTATTATACTGAATTATTTCAGTTTTCTGTTTTCTTCAATAATTTTTGCCCCATTTTTATTAAAAAATAAGAAAATAGATATTATTTTAGTTTATGCGACATCACCAATAATCCAGGCATATGTTGGGTTATATCTAAAATTATTTAATAAAAATATTAAATTAATAACATGGGTCCAAGACTTATGGCCAAATATTCTTAAAGAAACAAAAATTATTAAAAATAATTTTCTTATATCAATAATAAGCATTATAGTTAGAGATATCTACAACAGAAGTGACTTAATTTTAGCACAATCAAAAAGTTTTTTAAAAGAAATTAAAAAAGTTACATCAACAAAAGTTCAATTACTCTACAATCCCGGATTTGACGAGTCTAGACTAAAGATAAAGAAAAAAAAAAAATTAATTAAAATATTATATGCTGGTAATATCGGAAATGCACAACCCTGGGAAAAATTATTAAGTTATTTAAATAAATCAAATTTTAATAATAAATTAAACTTAACAATTTGTGGAGAAGGGCAAAAAAAAAAATTTGTTAAATATTTTATAAAACACCACAAATTAAAAAATATTTATTTAAAAAATTTTCTAAAAGACTCAAATTTAAAAAAAGAGTATCAAAAAGCAGATTTTTTATTAATTATGCTAAATCAGGGAAAATACTTAAATAAAACTATTCCATCTAAATTTCAAACATATCTAGCTAAAGGCAAACCTCTTTTAGGAATTACTACCGGGGAATTTGGTCAATTAATAAAAAATAATAAATTAGGTTTAGTGATAAAATTAAATAGTTTAAGTTCATTTAAAACAATATTTAAAAAAATGATAAAAATAAAAGATCAAAAGTTGAATTTATATTCCAAAAATACAAAAAAACTCTACGAAAAAAATTTTTCTCAAAAAATAATTAATCAAGAGCTAATAAAAATTTTTAAAGAATGTATAAAAAAAAAGTCTTAATACTGGGTGTAACAGGTATGCTTGGTCATACGCTAATGTTATATCTTCTCAAAAACAAAAAAGTTGAACTTTATGGTACGACAAGAAAATTAAAACTTGTAAAGAATTATAATAAATTGAATTGTAAATTTATAAAATTAGATGTTTCAAATTTTTCAAATTTAGAAAAATGTATAAAAAGAATTAAGCCAGATTATATAATTAATTGTGTAGGTATTATAAAGCAAAAAATTACGTCTAGAATGAAAAAAAATATTTATCTTATAAATTCTATTTTACCGAATTTTTTAAATTTTTTATCATTTAAGAATAATCTAAATTTAATTCATATAAGTACAGATTGCGTTTTTAATGGTAAATCAGGAAATTATGATGAAAAAAAAAAACCAAATGCACTAGACATTTACGGATTATCCAAATCTAGAGGTGAAGTTTTATCTGCTAACTCACTTACATTACGTACTTCCATCATTGGTCACGAATTAGGTACAAAGCATAGCCTTATGGATTGGTTTTTAAATAGCAAGGGATCAGTTCAAGGTTACAAAAAAGCTTTTTTTTCAGGTGTTACAACTTTGGAATTATCAAAGTTTATTGAAAAATTTCTTTTTAGGAAATTTGAAAATGGTTTATTTAATCTTGGAGGTAATAAAATCTCAAAATTTGATTTATTATTAAAAATAAAAGAAATTTATGGTAAAAATATCAGTATTTATTCTACGAATAATTTTAAAATTGATAGATCGCTAAATAGTAATAAATTTTATAATAATTTTAAGTTTAAAAAAAAATCATGGGAAAAAATGTTAAAAGAGTTAAATCAATTTTATCTTAAAAATAAACACTTTTATGAAAATTTTTAAAAATAAAACTCTATTAGTAACAGGTGGGACGGGTTCATTTGGTAATGCTGTTTTAAATAGATTTCTAAAGTTTAATTTAAGAGAAATAAGAATTTTTAGTAGAGATGAAAAAAAACAAGATGATATGAGGAAATTATATAAAAATAAAAAAATTAAATTTTATTTAGGAGATGTAAGAAATAAATCTAGTGTAAACATTGCAATGAAAAATGTAGATTATGTTTTTCATGCAGCTGCACTTAAACAAGTACCATCTTGTGAATTTTATCCATTAGAAGCTATTAATACAAATATATTAGGTGCGAATAATGTAATTTCATCTGCAATAGAAAATAATGTGAAAAAAGCAATTTTTTTAAGCACCGATAAAGCCGTATACCCGATTAATTCAATGGGCATGACGAAAGCTCTCATGGAAAAAATTGTAATTGCTAGATCTAGAGATCTAAATAATAATACTGTTATATGTGCTACTAGATACGGAAATGTCATGGCCTCTAGAGGATCTGTAATACCATTATTTTTTGAACAAATTAAAAGAAATAAAAAAATTACAATTACAAGTCCAAATATGACAAGATTTTTAATGAGCTTAGAAGAATCTGTAGAATTAGTTTTGGAAGCTTTCAAGAATGGCAATAATGGAGAAATTTTTGTATATAAATCACCCGCGTGTAGTATAGAAAATCTTGCAAAAGCGATTATTAAAATGACAAAAACTAATTCAAAAATAAGTTATATCGGAACAAGACACGGAGAAAAATTATTTGAAACTTTAGTTTCACAGGAAGAGTTACTTAACTCAAAATCATATAAAAAGTTTTTTAAAATAGTTCCAGATAATAGAGATTTAGATTATAGTAAATACTTTGCCAAAGGTAGAAATAAACCTCTTAAAGACTCTTATACATCACATAATACTGAAAGACTCAATGTTAATCAAATTATTAAAAAGATCAAATCATTAAATTCATTTGATTACAAAGATTATGTTTAAAGTTTGTACAATTGTTGGGACAAGGCCTGAAATAATAAAATTATCTTCTTCAATTAAAAAAATTGACAAATATTTTAAACAAGTCTTAGTTCACACGGGTCAAAATTACGATTATGAATTAAATCAAATTTTTTTTAAAGATTTAAATATAAGAAAACCTGACTATTACTTAAATAGTGCATCACATTCAGTTAATTCAACAATATCAAAAATAATTAGAGAAATAGATAAGATTTTTTTGTCTGAAAAACCCAATTGTGTTTTGATATTAGGTGATACTAATTCAGGTTTAGCAGCAATAGCTGCTAAAAAAAGAAACATACCAATCTTTCATATTGAAGCAGGTAATAGATCGTTTGATAAAAGAGTACCTGAAGAATTAAATAGAAAGTTGATTGATCATTGTTCAGATATTAATTTTACATATACAAATTTAGCAAAAAACTATCTTATTCAAGAAGGCATGTATCCAGATAGAGTTATAACAGTTGGTAGCCCAATGTTGGAGGTAATTAATGATCAAAAGTCAAAAATTAATAAAAGCAATATCTTAAAAAGATTAAAACTTAAAAAAGATAAGTATTTTTTAATTTCATTTCACAGGGAAGAAAATGTTGATGTAAAACAAAATTTAAACAAATTTTTTGAACTGATTAAGTGGCTTAAAAATGAATATAAAAAAAAAATTGTGATCAGTACACACTATAGAACAAAAAAAAGGATTATAGAAAATAGTAAAAATATTTCTTTTAATAAAGATATTATGTTTTTAAAACCATTTAGCTTCTCTGATTATATAAAATTACAAAAAAACTCTTTTATAGTTTTATCAGATAGTGGCACTTTAACTGAAGAGACTTCAATCTTAAAAATAAAAAGTATTATGCTTAGAGATAGCCACGAACGTCCTGAAGGTATGGAAGAGGCAACAACTATAATGTGTGGTCTTGATCAAAATAAGATTCAGACAGCAATAAAAATATTAAAATCGAAAACTACGCATAAATTAATCAAAAACTATGATGTTTCTAATTTTTCTGAAAAAATAATTAAAAATATACTTTCGTACCTAAATTATAATATTAGAAATTAAATTAAATAATGGCTGAAGTATCAAAGATTAAACATTTATCTGTAATATTAATCTATTTTTTACCAATTTTCATTATATCAGGAAATTTTCTTGCAGATTTAGCTGTTGTAATAATAAATATTTTATTTGTAGCAATATTAATTCAAAATAAATCAATTAATTTTATATATAAAAATAAATATTTTTGGGTATTGGCCTTTTTTTATCTATATTTAGTAGTTAGGTCTCTTTTTACACTCGAATGGATGTCAATAAAATCAGCAATTTTTTCGTTTAGATATGTAATTTTTATTTTTGCTTTTTATTATTTTTATATGAACAAAGTTTTAAATCTTCGTTATCTATATTTAATTTTAATTAGTTTGTTATTTATACTTTTTATTGATGGTTTGTATCAATATGTTTTTAAATCTAATATATTTGGTTATGATCTCATTCACCCAAATAGAGTTAGCAGTTTTTTTGGTGATGAATTAATATTAGGTAGTTATACTTTTAGAGTATTATTATTAATTATTCCATTATCATTATTTATTAATTTAAATAAATTTAGTTTTAAAGATAATTTGAATTTCATTTTGTATATAACAACTTTGATTTCTTTGTTAATTTTAAGTGGAGAAAGAACAGCATTTTTTTTATCATTTATATATATTATGACTTTAATGTTAATTTTGCCTAAGGGCTTTTTAAATAAATTAATAATTTGTGTATTATTTATCATAACTGTAATTTTTATTTTTAATCTTAATGATAATTTTTCAAAAAGAATGATTAATGCAACTATGAATAATATTAACAGTTTTGTATTGAATGATGACCATGGAACTAAAAAAAATATTTTATCTTTATCGAGAATGCATGATGACCATTATGCAAGTGGTTTTGAAATGTTTAAAGATAATATTTTATTTGGTCAAGGTCCAAAAATGTTTAGAATTAAATGCAAAGAAACGAAATTTAATGTTGCAAAATGGTCATGCTCTACTCATCCGCACAATATAATTATTCAATTTCTTGCTGAACTTGGTCTGGTTGGTGCTTTTTTTTTAATATACTTTTATTTGTCTCTTTTTATAAATATTAAAATAGCTAAAAATAAGCCATTAATAATCTCAACAACCTTTTTAGTTTTCTTAATATTTTTTCCATTATTGCCATTTGGCAATTTTTTTCACAATGGTTTAGTTATTATGAATATATTATCTGTAAGTATATTATGGTGTTTATACAATGGTGATAATGAACAATATTAATATAATTAATTTTTTACCCATATTGTCAATCATCGCAACACTTTTATTTTTTTTATTTTTCGAAAAAATTAAATTAATGTTAAATATTTATGATAATGCAGATTTGGATAAAAGAAAAATTCATTTAGGAAATATCCCTCCTATCGGTGGTATAATTTTCTTTTTTATTTTTAATGTCTACTTTATTTTAAATATTTTTTTTAATGTAGAAAATACACTAATATTTAATTTAAAAGAACAAATTGTTATTTTAATAACATCAAATATTATTTTTTTTGTAGGATTAATAGATGACAAACATTCTTTGTCTCCCTTAAAAAAATCTTGTATTTTTTTAACTATTATTTTAATTTTAATATTGAATAATCCGCAATTACAAATTCGATTTGTGCGATTTGATACAATCGAAGCGCTAATTACTCTTGATGATTTTACAATATTTTTTACAGTATTTTGTATTTTTTGTTTTATGAATGCTTTTAATATGTTTGATGGTATAAATCTTCAATCAGGTTTTTATCTTTTTTTATTTTTTTTAGTATTTTTGATAAAAGGTGTAGACAGTTTATTTTTTATTTCATTACTAATACCATTATTTCTTTTTTTATTTTATAATTATAGGAATAAAATTTTTTTAGGAAATAATGGAACTTATTTTTTATCTTTTGTAATATCAATTTATTTAATAAAATCTAATATTGTCTTTAGCACAATTTCAGTCGAGGAAATTTTAATTTTATTAATAATTCCAGGCTTAGATATGCTCAGATTATTTTTAAATAGATTTATTAATGGAAAAAGCCCTTTCTTGCCTGATAAAAATCACTTACACCATTTGTTGTTAAAAAAATCTGACCAATTTACCGTATCATTTATAATAACTATGTTAACGATTATACCTTACTTTATATATTTACTGTTTTTAAAAAGTCTAGTTATATTATTTTTACAGTTTTTGTTATACTTTATTCTAATTTACCAAAATAAGGCTAAAACAAGTTAATACTTTTTCTTATTTCAAAAATAAAAATTAAAAAAATAGAAGCCGTTAAGTAAAGTAAAACAATTTTTAATAAATTTAAATAATTATAGCCCACTTCCCTTTCCATGATAATAATTTTAAATTCATAAAACTCTAAATCATCAAATTCACCTAACTCATATTGAATTTCAAAGAATTCTCTTGTTAAGTTGTTTGTATCTTCAAATATACTATTTAATTTTCTTTTTATAAAATTTTCATTTTTATAATTTTTATCTTTATTAGTAATCTTAAATTGATAAATCTCTTTTTTAAACAAACTGTTATTTGATTCATCAGCTATACCAGAATAAAAAATATCTTCATTAGTTAGATAATTAATCAGAGCTGAGTCTACTAAAGACTCTATTTCTTGCATTATTTTCCTTGGATTGACCTTGGCGGGGATTATATCATATTTTTTTGCTGTTATTATTATTTTTTGATTAATGATTGATATTGCTCTTAATATTGAATCTTTATTAACACTTCTTGAAATTTTTACTTTCCATTCATCTTTGTAATTATTTTGAAAATAGAATGTAATCGTTGACAACACCAATGTACAAAGCGATATTATAAGTATTTTAGCCTTTAAAAATGTGATAAAATCATCAACTGTAAATGCTTTATTTTTATTTTTCATATGTAAATTGACATGTCTTCTATCACATACTTCTCACAAAACAAAATAATTTCGGCAACTAATCTTATCCTTTTTTTATTAGTAGTACCTAAGATTGATATAATAAATTTCAAAAATTTTCATCAAGGAATAAGAATTGAAAACATTTTTAGTTTAATTTTTTTTTTTATAATTTTATTTAATCGAAAAAAATTTATAATTAATTATGATTATAAATTTTATCTATTTTGTGGGATTATTTTTTTATCTTATGCTGTAGGAATTTTTAATAACGTTTCTGTAAACCTTTTAGTTTTTACTAGAATTTTCGAGTATATTATATTTGTTCTTTTTTTTTCTAATTATAAATTAGATTATAGAAAAATAATAATTTTTTTTAAATTTTTAATTTTAATTAATGTAATTGTTTGTCTTTTACAATATAATGAATTAATAGGATTTTTTAGCTCTAGAGGATATTTTGGGCCTGACTATAATCATTGGAAAGCTGCTGGAGTATTTTCTGGAAGTTGGGAATTAAGTTTTATTTCATCTGTATTATATTTTGTAATTTACCATCACGAAAAAAAAAAAATTAATATCTACTTTTTTTTAACATTAATGATTTTATATTTGGCAAATACTAGAGGAGTTATGATTTCTTTTTTTGTATCTTTATTTTTTTTGTATTTTAGAAATTTCAAAATTAGCATTTTACAATTTTTTATATTACCTTTAATTGTATATGCATTCTATTTTCTTACCCTGAAATATTTCAGTTTAGATATAACTATTTTATTGGAGTCATTAATTAGGTTAATTTTTTTCAATCAGAATATGTTTGAAGATTTAAGCAATACTGGTAATCAATATTATTCATGGGCCTACCGATTAGCAGATTGGAGCGTATATGCTAATGAATTTAATAAAAATATTATAACAAATTTATTTGGAACAGGGTACACCGCTATCTACTATGAGTCATTTTTATTTAGAATTTTATTTGCTAATGGTATCGTTGGACTTGTAATTTTGAGCATTCTTATATTAAGAATAAAATTTTATATGATTATTTTTTTATTACTAACTGGATTTACTTTAGATTTTGTTGTTAGTTTCAAAATGTTTGTTATTTTATTCTTATATTTTAGATGTTTGCAGTTTTTAAAAAAATAAAATGAATATTTTAATAGATGCTTCTAATATTGTACCTAATAGTGGAGGATTTACTCATTTAAAAGAATTGCTTAAAAATTACGAGGATAAAGAAAAAGAATTAATCTACGTAGCATCTTCAAGTAATGTTATTGATCAACTTAAAACAAATAATAAAAAAATTAAATATATTTCAAGTTACTTTTTGAATAATGGAATAATTTTTAGATTAGTTTGGCAAATTTTTATTATTAATTCTCTTATTAAAAAAAATAATTGCTCAAAATTATTTGTTTTGGGTGGATATTTTTTTTTTATTAAAAATTCTAAAGTAATATTATTAATCCAAAATATTCTTCCATTAGAAACAAAAATTTTTATACAGGATAGTTTTATTTTAATTGTAAAAAATTATTTACTTAATTTGCTATATAGGTTCTCTATCTACAGATATGATGGCATTATATTATTATCTAAATATTCTAAAAAGTTTTTGGGTAAAAAAAAAATTAGATGCAAAGTTATTCCCCATGGTGTGCAAAACAAATTTTTTAGAGAATTTAAAAAAAAAACAAATAATAAGAATTTTAAAATTTTATATGTTTCAAAATATGAAAAATATAAAAATCAATTAAACTTGGTAAAAGCTTGCTATAATTTAAAGAAAAAAAATATTAATGTTTCTCTAACATTGCTAGGTTTAGATAGAAAAAAAAATTTTCTTAATTCTGATTTATATAGATTCATTAAAAAAGTAAATTTAAAATTTAAAGATTTAATAATTATTAAAGATTTTAAAAAAAATGAAAAATTGATTAAAATTTACCCAACATTTGATTTGCAAGTTTACCCATCTAAATGTGAAGCTTTTGGATTAATTTTACTTGAAACAATTGCATCATCGTTACCAATAATCTGTAGTAATTATCCTGTTTATAGAGAAATTTTAAAAAAAAATACAATATATTTTGATCCAGATAACCCAGATGATATAGCAGTCTCAATTATGACTTATATTACAAATTTTAGATTAAAATTTAGAAATACAAAGAATTTATTTAAAATTTCAAAGAAATTTAATTGGAAGACTTCCTCTATGGAAACATTTGAATTTATTAAAAAAATATAGTGAAAACTTTTTTTAAATTATTTTTGATTCTTTCTTGTTGTTTTTTTATTTATCTAAATTTAAAGGAAAATCAAAATTTAATTAATAATATATTTAACTTCGAATTATCTAAAATTTTAAAAATAATTTTATTTTGTATTTTATCTATTATAATTTATTCCAAGCTAATTTTGATGACTTTGAGACATATTTGTAGTCTTAAAATTTTAAATAGAAAATGGAGTTTAATTTATTTTAATAGTCAATTTTTAAATTCAATTCCTTTTTTGGGAATTTTATATAGAGCAAAAAAATTAAAAAACTTAAATTTAAGTTATGATAAATTTTTTGCAGTATATTTAATGATAACATGGTTTTACTTATTTTTGACATTACTGATCATCTCTTTTGAGATTTTAATTTTAATTCCAAACTACAAATTTATGAATATTAATTTATATTACTTAAGTTTGATTGGATGTATTTTTGTTATTACTATTCCTCTTATTTCTATAAAAATTATTCAATTTATTTTTAAAAAATATTTGATTAAGAAAAATTACCATTCAAAAATAAAATCATTATTATTAATTTTTGATCTTACAAAACATCACACTAAATTTTTAAGGAATTTTATTATTTTTTTTATATTTTTGCATATTTTGGAGTTTTTAATTTTTTTCGAATTAATGACTGGTCTTAGGTTAGAAATAAATTTTTATAAAAGTTACTTAATTTTTGTTGGTATGAGTTTGATTGATACAATAAATATTTTACCTCAAAATATTTTGATATCTGATATAGGCTATGGCTTTATTACAAAGTACGCAGAGGAGGATTTTCAATTAGGAGTAATGACTAAATTATACTTAAGATTTACGATTTTTATTTCATCAATATTTATCGCAATTATTTATAATAGTTATATTAATATTTTATCAAAAAATTTTAAGAAATAATAAATATGATTTCACAAATAAAAATTTGTAACAGATGCGTTATGGATTCAACGGATAAAAAAATTACCTTTAATAGATATGGTTTATGCGATTATTGTCAAAATTTTGATAACCGAATTAAAAATAAAATAAAAAATCACAATAAGCCAAGCATTAAGTTGTCTAAGTTATCTGATAAAATTAAATCTAAGAA
>Ga0181553_10000190_pt1 | contig 49444 bp, 42 predicted proteins | sample 011ome_17_FD_133753 | JGI IMG/M metagenome (GOLD analysis project Ga0181553, IMG submission 133753) | Coastal salt marsh microbial communities from the Groves Creek Marsh, Skidaway Island, Georgia - 011502XT metaG (megahit assembly) | ecosystem: Environmental > Aquatic > Marine > Intertidal...
ATCAAACTCATGAACGATTTTTAAATGATTGAAGTGTTTTTTGAGTCGTCTCTGAAAGAACCAATCGTCCCGATATTTCGGCATTTTCTTCCAAAATCTGGTCCCAATGTTCGGTTCCTTTCCAAAGTGCTTTTTTGAGTTCAGAAACTCCTTGTGGAGAGTAAGAGGCAAGTTTTTGAGTCAACAAATCAATTTCTTTGTCCATTTTGTTCAGGCTATCAAAAACACGTGCATACAATCCTTTTTCTTTGGCCCAAAAGGCGTTTTTCCATTCATGGGCTGTAAGCGCTAATTCAGAAAGAGCAGCGACTCCTATTTTTCGTGACACAGCCGGACTGATAACAAATGGGCCAATACCTATAGCAATTTCGGAGAGTTTTACAGAGGCTGCATCGGAAGCAAAAGCGTAATCACAAGCCGCCACAATCCCTACGCCACCTCCAATAGCGCGTCCGTGAATGCGTCCAATGATGGGTTGCGGACACTTTCGCATGGCGTTAATGAGGTTGGCAAAACCCATGAAAAAATGTTTTCCCTGCTGAGCTGTTTTTACTTGAAGCAGTTCGTCGAAGGAAGCCCCAGCGCAAAAAGCATAGGCTTCGTCACTTTTTAGTAAAATAACATGAACTTCGGCATCGAGAGCAATTTGCTCAAAGGCAGCTGTCAGTTTTTGTAGCAATTCTCTTGGAAAAGAGTTTTGCTTGGGATGCGAAAACTTGATTGTTGCCACATGATGCTCCGAATGAACATACAGTGATCCCGTATTTAATTGCTTTGACATGATGACAAAAATACGAGTTTATATTGAACCTGTTTTCAAAATAATTTTTTAAGAGGCAAATTTGTTTTTTTAATGTATTTTTGTTGACAGTTTGGGGATGTAGCTCAGTTGGCTAGAGCGCTTGACTGGCAGTCAAGAGGTCGTGGGTTCGAATCCCATCTTCTCCACAAGAGATACCGCTACACTACACATTCTTAAAGCCCACCATAACAGGTGGGTTTTTTCTTTTAGAAGACTTAGCAAAGAACTTGATGTAAAGCTACTAATTCTTGGCAACTATTTGGAAACAGCTGTTTTTTTGGTTTAAGTAATAAATAAAGAATTAAGCCCTAGTGAAGCCGCTTAACTTAGTATAACGGCGTTTACAGTCGCTTAATAAGGTGGAAGCAGTGATTCGGTTAGGGATGGCAATAAAGTGTTTTAAAATAGCCCATTTTAACAGAGTAAATCGAAAAAAGAAGATTTATCCTAGTGTGTACACCCCATTAAGCTATTTTCGAAACAATTATTCGCGCTTTTAAAAAGCTTTTTCACGATTGGTAAATGAATGTAACATTTTTCTATACATCTATTAGTTAAAGTTGGAATAATAATTTAATGTTGGAAATGATTTTTAATTATAACATTTAAATCAACTCCAAAATAGTTCGATTTTATTCCCCTAGCCTCCACGATAAAACAACGAAAGGTTTGCAGGCCAAACAGAGTGGACACCTCAAACTTATAACTTTTCGAATGTAGGAACTCCATCCTATATCGTGTTTACAATTACAGACGTAGGGGATGATATTTTATCTTCTGCTATTGCAATTGATAATATTTCCTATTAATTGAATTGAAAACTATTGGCTTTAAGCATTGGCCAAAATATACGTCAAATAGCTAATTAACAATTATTTAATGCGATATTTTTGCTTTAATTTTACAAGTTACAATAATAAATTTAGTACATTTGAAAAAATTATTTACTATATATGAAAAAAAATATATTAATATGTTTGGGGCTGCTTTCAGTATTCTCATTACAATCACAAGTAATTTGGTCGGGAGAAACCGTTCAATTTAATAAAGGAAATTATGCAGATATATCCGATTCCTCTAACAGGGATTTGATTGCACCAGGATTTGAATTAGCAAGAAATTCCAATGGTTTTTTCTTCAATTATGCTACAGATGCTTCTTCAGCTTCTGGCTGTACAGCAACTATTACAGGAATGGAATGGGCGCTAGGAACTTTAGCAGAGGGGGTTGAAAATTTAACATTTACAGGCGAACTTATATCCTTGGTTGAGTGTGGATCTCCATCAGCATTAATTGGTGTTGATTTGGTTTTAAAACTAATGCCTGCTGGTGAAGAAGCAATTTATTTGAATTTCAGGCTTCTTAGTTTTGGTGGAGGCAATAGTGGAGGCAAATACTCCTATGTTCGCTCTTCTGAGGTTGGTAAATTGTATTTTTCGAGTCCTCATACTGGAGTGGTTTTTGAAGGATCTACTGATGGAAAAAAGCCGCTTAAAGAATTGCCTGGTAATAATCCGCTTGCGCTTATAGAAATTGACCAAGCCTCTGGAAAGCTGTATGGTGGCCAGGCTGGATGGAACGCAAAAGCATTGGTTCAACAAGCAATTCACAATCCTGCAGTTCAAATAGAATATGTATATGCCACCAGTTGGGATGTTCCAGATACTGAGCCTTCCAACTTGGAGTATTTTATTATTCATGATGTTGAAAAAGATGGTAATAAGATTTGGTTTTCTGCAAATCGTGCAAGATATGTGGATAACGGTGAATCGGCTGGAAATATTGGTTTCTACGACCTTGTAGAAGAAACTATTACTCTAATAAATTTGAAATTGCCAACAGATAGTAATATAGAATATATTACATCTATTTCTCTTGATAGAACTAACAATATCTTGTATGCATGTGGAAGATGGGGTGGAAGAATTTATGCCTATCACATAGACAATGTGGGTGAGGACGGATTGGGATTCATTCAGAAAATTAAGACAAATTGGGATGGATTTCATGAATCAGGAATTACTATTGATGAAGAAAACCAACGATTATTTGCGGCCAATGAAGAAGGAATTTATTATTACCCGTTGGATCATGAAAATTTAGCTAATGGCTATATAAATGACACGGCCGTTTTAATAGGAAATCATGATCAGGATGACCCAGAATCCGTTTTATATCATTCAGCAGGATTCGGTGTTTATTCACCCTATGCATTGGACTACAATCCAGATGACAAGCATTTGTATTATTCCATTGGGCGTGACACTTGGGATGGGCCTTGGGATGAATTCAATGGAACCTTTCCTGTAAATGGGCAAGAAAATCATCTTTTTGATGGGTTGAAAGGAATCATTTTAAAGCTTGATACTGTAGTAGATGAGGGTACAATTAATGACCCTGAAATTTTATATAAGAGTTGGGAGGTTGGAATTCCTAAAGGAATTGCAGCAGGTAGAAACATTATCAATAAGTTAGAAATTCCCTCTATACTCCTAAATACCAAAGACGCCTCTGTTTCTATTTTAGCAGACGGCTCTGTAGATTTAAGCATCAGTGATATTGATAATGGAAGTATCAGTACTGTAATTGGCTGTAATATAACCCTTTCTATAGACCCTACCACCTTTCCTGAGGATGCTGGTGTTCACAATGTAATCATAAAAGCTGAATCAGATTGTGGAGACGTTCGCTATGATAATGTCCTTGTTACTGTTACAGATGATCTTGGACCAGAAATCGTTGTGAAAAATATCGAAATTGAAGTTGATGACACGACTTACAGTCCAACTGTAGATTCTTTAGTTGAAAGCGTGACTGACAATGAACTTCAAACTGAACCTTATTCCTATATATATTTTACTGGACAACGTTCTGGTGTCGCTTACCGCGCCAAAAGGGACGGATCTGGAATTCCACAAGTCATTGCACGTGACTGGAATGGATGGGGTGGCGCTTCGGGTATCGCTGTAGACAAAAAAAATAATGAGTTATTCTTATCAAGTTTATATGGTGGATATGCATTAACAAAATTTGCGTTGGATGGAACCAAAAATGGCGAATGGTTTGCACCTTATTTTCAAGACATACAAGATCCCGAGGATAGTGCCTCAGACTTTCCTTATTCACTTACAATTGATGGTGAGAACAGAATCTTATATGGAATTGAAGATGATGGAATCTATTCGATTCCATTAGATGATGAATTTGGAGTTAAATCCTATCTTACAGAATCTTCTTCCTACGGTGCAAAACCTGTTTTGGATAAGACAAACAATAAACTTTATGTTGGAGGAAGTGATATTATGATACTTGATCTTTCATTACCAAAGACTGATGAGGCCTATGAAACGGAACTTGATTTAAATTTTGACGGAGCTACAGGTGACACAAGGTTATCCATAGCTTTGGATGAAGCAAATCAAATTCTTTACTTACTCGATTTCTATTATGGCAGTATTTTTAAAATTGACTTAGCCAATGAAGACTTATCATCAGAAATATTTCCTACCCTAGTCGTTGCTGGAGAAGACTATTTAAATGAAGATGAGCTAACCGAGTTGGAATTTGATTATTGGGCATTTAATAATTTTTATGGAATTCAATTTTTGGCTGATAATGAAGGAGGAAACCTCTATTGGACTCATTTTTCTTCTCACCCTTGGGGTGGCTCTACTCTAGGAAATCATCCAGGCGAATGGGATACTATTTGGGCTTTAGACACTGATACTGATCCAGCTCCTCAAAAATTGTATGAAGGATATTTTGGAAGTGTTCGATCAATCACGATTGATGAAGGTGCTCAAAATAATGTTGTTGGGGGCGGTCCAACGGTTTCTATGGAAGACGTTTCAATTGTAGCTAGTTGTGAAAACTTAGGGGATCATGAAGTTGTTATAACCGCCACTGATTCTGATGGAAATACTAGCACCGAAACTGCTATAGTTACTGTCGTTGACCGTGTTGATCCTGAAGCAATCGCAAAGGACATAACAATTCTTTTAGATGCCAACGGAGAAGCCGATATTACGGTTGACGATATCAACAACGGAAGTAACGATAATTGTGCTATCGACACCATTACGTTAGACACAACATCTTTTGACTGTAGTGAATTAGGAACAAATACTGTTACACTTACTGTTACAGATACTAGTGGGAATTCATCAACAGCAACATCGATTGTAACAGTAGAAGACACAATCAATCCTGTGGCTCTTGCCAAAAATATAACGATCGAAGTAGGAAACAACCCATATATTCTTGTTTCAGCTTCTGATATAGACAATGGTAGTTCTGATAATTGTAGCTCAGTTACGTTGACATTAAGCCAAACTCAGTTTGATTGTTCAATGTATGGAGACAATACGGTAACCCTTACTGCAACAGATGCTGCAGGAAATACCGCAACAGCAACAGCAACAGTAACTGTTGATAACTGTGATAGTGATGGTGACGGTATTCTAGACGTTGATGACAACTGTGTTTATCAGGCCAATCCTGATCAATTGGATTCAAACAACGATGGCGAAGGCGATCTTTGTGATGATGATGATGATGGAGACGGTGTTGTAGATGCCGCAGATAACTGTCCAATGATTTATAACCCTGATCAATCCGATCGAGATAATGACGATGTTGGTGATGTATGCGATCTTAATGAAGTCTATCCTTCACAGTTACTAACTCCTAATGGAGATGGAATCAACGACAATTGGTTTATTTATAACATCGAAAATTACACAAACAATACAGTTCGTGTGTTTAATAAGTGGGGTGATGAAGTTTTCTTTGCGAAAGGCTATCAAAACAATTGGAGTGGAAATTATAAAAACGAATCTTCTAAGTTACCTAGCTCATCCTATTACTATCAAATTGACTTTGACGGTGATGGAAAAATAGATGAAGACGGATGGTTGTATCTCAATTACTAAATGATAAAATGATGAAAAAAATAAATTATATATTAGTTACTTTGGTTTTCTTTTGTTCAACAACAATCAGTTATGGCCAACAAGAAAGCACCATTACTCAATTCAAATCACTGTTGTCAATTTTTAACCCTGCTGCAGTGAGTATTGATAGTACAACTCAAATAAACATTAACGTCAGAAAGCAATGGACAAGCATTGCAGAAGCGCCAAGCACCAATATTGTTAGCTTTGGTACTCATGTTCGAGAGAATGTAGGTATTGGATTTTCGGTTCTTCAAGATAAAACGTTTGTTGAGTATTCAACTTTTGTGGGAGTTGACTTCTCCTACAAACTTAAACTGAATGAGTCTTCTGACATTTATCTTGGTATCAAAGCCGGAGGTGATTTTTATGAACTCAATACTTCAGGATTAGAAACCTATAATATTGTTTCGGATCCTATGTCAAAAACCTCTAGTTCTTTTTCTGCCAACGTTGGGTTTGGAGCTTACTTCAAACGAAACCAATTGTATGCGTCGTTTTCTATTCCAAGATTACTTCCATATGATCGTGCTGAAATTGACGGTAATGAAACTACATCGTCAAAAACAAACCCTCATGTTTATCTCATGCTAGGTTATGATTTCGTGATTAAGAATAGCCCGTTTGTTATTAAACCAAGTGTATTGAGTCGATCAGTAAAAGGATCGCCTAATGTGCTTGACATCAATACAATGGTTGATTATAATCATCTTTTTGAAGCGGGCGTTACCTATCGTACCAATGAAACAATTGCTGGAATATTGCAACTCCATGTGAATAAGCGTTTTTCCATTGGTTGGGTATATGAAGAATCCAACTTAAAGGCGTTAGCAAATGCAGGGAAAACGAATGAATTTTTATTGAAATACACTTTTTAATAAAATATTCTTTTTTATATCAAATAACCCACTCTATATGAGTGGGTTATTTCGTTTTTAGCCTATACCTTTATCAATATTGTATGCAAGAGTAATGAAAAAATATGGAAATCAACATTAAGTTATGGAAATTGGTATTGATCATTCTCAAAAAAAAGGGCATATATTCCAACCTTAACGCTGTATTTCTTATATTTAATCGCTTAAAAAAAAATCAAAAATGAAAAAAATTATAATAATTCTGCTCATAATGCCCTTTATTGTTCAGGCTCAAAAGTTCAGTAAAATCGATAAAAGCCCCATGGATCAAGCTAAATATCCTATAAGCAATAGAGTAAAACAAAAAGTGGCTATTATCACATATAGCCGGCCACAATTAAAGGGGCGCTCTTTTAGTGATATTGTCCCACAAAATAAAGTTTGGAGGACTGGTGCTAACGAAGCAACTCAAGTAAAGTTTTTTTCAAATATTCAAATTGAGGAAACTATTATTCCGGCCGGTGACTACACCATTTTTACAATAATTGATAAAAATGAAATTACTTTTATATTAAATACAGCGACCCATATTTGGGGAGCATATTCATATGACTCTGAAAATGATGTTTTAAGAGTAAAGGTACCTATCAATCAAGCAAAAACATCTTTAGAAGCTTTTTCCATCGCCTTTGCAGAAGAAAATGGTGTGCCAAATATTTGTTTTGGCTGGGAATATGTGCGCTTTAAAATACCTTTTAAAGTTGTTGACTAAGCCCTAAACCTGACTACTTCTTTTGAGATTTGCTACTTATGGATTTCTCAAGCTACAGGATCAAGCTCTGTTTTTGGGTTTTTTTTCAGGAATTCGCCCTTGATTGCCCATCCCATCATAATCCATAGAATCGTATGTCTTTGAGTGTTCTTTTCTTTGAATATTGTGTTGGTTCGAAATAATTTTCAACAAAAAGTACACGTATACAACGAAAACAGTAAGTCCGATAAAAAACATTATTTTATTTGTCATCACGTCGTCTTTGTCTAATTGCCATTGCAAATCCTAAAATTGTTATCGGCCATAACCCTACATAAATACCCTCGAGTTCATTCCCTGAAAACCACAAGGAAATTGAATATACAAAGCTCAAAAAGGCTAAAATAACTGGATAGTATTTTTCTAAAAAATTTTTCATTTACTGCTTTTAATTTCCCTAATATAAGAAATTAAAATAAAAGGCTTCTGCTTTTATGAGTTTATAAATGTGCTTAGTAATTGTATTATCCATTGGAATTTTAGAAAATGATTTTTTTCTAATCAAAAAATTCCATGAACTATTAAGTAATGTGCTGAAAATAAAGTTGGAAAATAGGTTTCGGCGATGTCAACCTATTTTCTGTAGTCAATACAAAAGTAATTCTGTTGGCAAATTAATCGTTAAATTTGCTGAATATGAAGTATAAGAAATACCTGTCGAACGGAATAAAAGTTTCAGAAGTTGGATTTGGCGCCTGGCAATTGGGTATCGACTCCGGTTGGAAAACAATCTCCGAAAAAGATTCCGAAGCCATGATCTGCACTGCCCTAGATAATGGCATTAATTTTTTTGATACCGCACCCAATTATGGCAATGGAACAAGTGAATCGAGATTAGGGAACGTTTTTAAAAATATTGACCGATCAAAAATTGTGATAAATACCAAATTTGGAAGATTGGACAATGGAACCGTTGATTTTGATTCAAAACACATTATAAACTCTATTGAAAAAAGCTTGAGTCGGTTAAACATCGATTATTTAGATTCTGTGATCATTCACAGCCCACCTATAGAGCTGCTGGATGGAAATAAAAACGATCATTATGAGATCCTAGAAAAACTTCAGGACCAAGGAAAAATTATTGCATACGGTGCCTCTATTGATTTTTATGATGAAATTAAAATTTTATTGGACACTACCAATGCAAAAGTCCTCCAGCCCTTGTTTAATATTTTACATCAAGATGCCAAAAAAGCATTTGCTTTGACAAAACAAAACAATGTGGCTGTAATTGCTAAAATTCCACTGGATTCGGGATGGCTTACAGGAAAATATGATAGCAACAGTCATTTCACAGGGGTTCGTTCTAGATGGACACAAGAGGAAAAGCTTCAGAGATCCAAACTAGTAGACAGAGTCAAGGAAATCGTTGGAGAAAAACATTCCTTAGTAACTTCGGCATTGTCGTTTTGTACTTCTTTTGAGGAAGTTTCGACAGTAATTCCTGGAGCAATTTCAAAGCAACAATTGATACATAATATTGAAGCAATGAAGAGCCCCATAGCGGAAAGCACTCGCAATGAGTTGGTGTCATTTTATGAAAACGAAGTTGAAAAACTAAACCTTCCTTGGTAAGAGCATTTCCTTATCAAGATTTTTCAAAATCGGATCATTAAACCTTTTTGAATTTACACTATCCAATCAAACTATGAGACAAATAAAATCAATCCTTCGTTTTTTATTATTTACAAGTATCATCTTAACTATTTTTTCATGTTCCGACCAAAGCGACGAACCCATCGATGATAACAATGAAGAAGCCCTCATTTGCGATACCAATACGTTTTTTATCCGTCTCGACCCCAGTGAATGTGCTATTGATATTCAAAACAATTTATCCGTTAGCAGCCTCTATTCTGAGTCATTGGGAACAGAACGAACCATTCAGACAAACAGCATTCCAAACCATAAAGTAGGGATGTTTCCAAATTCGGGCAATCCCAATACCATCTCCGTTGTAGACTTTGAATATCAAACTTCGTTGTCACCAACTAAAGGATCTTCCACTACTTCAGCTCAAGGATATACTTTTGGAATCCTAATGAGTGGGGTTTCTATAGATCCCTTCACAGCAGAGTATTTTAAGCAATCCAATAACGAATCAAACCGTGATTGGAACATCACAACCCTGACCAACGCTGTTAATTTGGGACTGGATTGTAATAATGCTCATGTACAGCCCAGTGGAAAGTATCACTACCACGGAACTCCATCGGCCCTGCTTTCTGAATTGGACAACAATGGAGAGACGATGATTCATGTAGGGTTTGCTGCAGATGGGTTCCCTATTTACTACAAATACGTTGAAATTGAAGGAGCAATTACTACCGCTGAAAGTGGTTACTCCCTGAAAGAAGGCGAACGTCCAGGGGATGGAAATAGCGCTCCAGACGGTTGTTATGACGGAACCTATTTTCAAGATTACGAATACGTATCCGGAACTTCGGTATTGGATGCTTGCAATGGTATGACTGGCAAAACTCCTGATTCAGAAAGTGAATATTTTTATGTAATCACCGATAATTTTCCATCAGCCCCACTGTGTTTTACAGGAACTCCCGATAACTCGTTTCGCAACGGAGCTGGACCAGGCCCCTCTGGATCGGCCCAACCTCATCATCATATAATATTGGAATAAGGCTTGCTCAAAACCTTTTCGTAGTAAGATCGTATCTTTGATTTATGAAAGAATTTTGGAACCAACGCTACAATCAGGAAGCGTATGCTTATGGCAAAGCTCCTAATATTTATTTTAAGAAGGTGCTATCTTCTCTAGAGCCGGGAAAAATTCTATTACCGGCAGAAGGAGAAGGTCGCAATGCCGTTTTTGCGGCCTCTTTGGGATGGGAAGTCTATGCCTATGACTTTAGTGAGATCGCCTTTCAAAAAGCCACGCAATTGGCTCAAGAAAAGAAGGTAACCATCAATTATCAAATTGCTTCGTTGTCCGAACTTGATTTTAGTCCCGAATTTTTTGATGCCATTGCACTTATTTATGTGCATTTTCCCGATACTGTAAGAACCCCCAACCATTGCAAGCTTCTGGAAATGGTTAAAAAAGGAGGTGCCGTTTTTATGGAAGCTTTTAGCAGCAATCATCCCTTTTATCAAAAACAAAATCCAGCAGTAGGCGGCCCAAAAATGCCCGATCAACTTTACAACATTACAAAGCTAAAAAACGACTTTGAGTCGCTTCAAACAATCAATCTTTCAGAAGAAATCGTTCATCTTAAAGAAGGACAATACCACAATGGAAAGGCTTCCGTAATTCGGTTTTTTGGTAAAAAACCTCTTTAAGACAATCCATTTAGTTGAAAAAATCAATGTCTTTAATGTACATTGGTTTTAAACATATTTCTTGTCGAATCCTTAAACAAAAAAACCTCCAAATGGAGGTTTTTATGGGTTGTTTGATAGAATCTATTTGTCTTTTCCAGCCAAATTAAAAATACCGTTTTCAAGGTGTCCTACGTGAACATAAATTTGATCTTCGTGACTTCCTGATACAGAAGTCCAAAATTTCTTTCGTGCTTCAACATTTGGATTTTCTTGAGGAGTAGAAATGGATTCCGCAAAATCCATGATATTTTTAAAACCTCCAAAAAGTTGAACGTCAGCACCTGTTCCTTTGTAATGAGCGCTTGCTCCACCTCCCATTTGAAGTCCGTCTTTTACCAAAGGCCTGGTTTGCCAATCCATGTAAGCTTTAGCCATTTCGGAAATGCTTCCACTGGTGTTGTAATTTCCAACAACAAAAACAAATGGGATATCCCAGTCTACATCTTCTTTGGAAACAAAATAGTTTTCATAGTCAATGATTCGCATTTCATCCCAATGTCCATCAAAAAACGCCCACCATTGGCTAAAAACTTCGTCCATTTCTTTTTTAGCTTCATCAGAAAGTTTTTCATAATTTTTTTGAAAAGCACCTGCCAAATCGTCCTTTACAGCATCTTCAGCTGACGCAAATTGATCATAAATAGCGATAGTAGCCCCCGATCCGTACCAATGTCTATATACCCATTGTCCTTTGAGCGTTCTCTCTTCGCTTTGGGACATATCTGTTACTTTTTTGTGTAACTCTACAAATTTCCCTATTTCGGCAGGATGAACGTCTAAATAAGTGATTTCAATCACTGATTGCGCTGAAGTTATGTAAGTACATAAAACGGCAACCAAAAAAATTACTTGTTTCATTTTGAATGTTTTAAGGTTAGTTTTTTATAAATATATATAAAATTATTAACTATATATATATTTAAGTTTTTCTAACTCCAAATCAATAATTAAATTGGATTAAAACATTACAAATTATCACAACCTAAAATTTTACGTGCTATTCTTTAACTCTTTATAAATGCACGATAAATGACGGTTCCATCTTGTAAATAGACGTTGATATAATAAATCCCTGTGCTTAAATGGCTTATATCCAATGAATCCGTATTTCCTTTTTGAATTTGAACTACTGATCCTGAATTGGAAAAAAGTTCAATTTTTAAAATGGGATTATCCGATGATAAACCGCTAAAATTAATCGACGTACTAACGGGGTTTGGGTATATTAGAAACGGCTCCTGAGTTTCAGGATTGTCTGTCGTGTCAGGATTGTCTGTCGTATCAGAATTGACTGTAAGAGTCATGGTCGCCGATGAAGCAACATAACTATCGTCTTCAGCCTGAAGGGCTGTTACTGTTGTAGTTCCTGGCCCAACAATAGTTGCCGTATTTCCTGATACCGTTGCTACCGAAGTATTTTCAATAGTATAAGTAAACGCTCCAGAGCTGTTTGAAGAAGCTATCAAAGTAAATGGATCATCTCCAACTGTTTTTGTCACATTTGAAAAAGTAATCGTCGGAATTTGTTTTGGATCTTCACAATCTTCGCCGACAACATATTGGAAATATTTTGTTTCGACCTGTCCTCCAGTAATCGCAAACTTTACGCCGTAACTGATCGTTTGACCAATTGTTAGCCCTCCAACGGTTTTGCTAAATACATTTCCTCCCTCGGCATTCATAATACTCTCTGAAAAAGGATTTTCTCTGAACAAATACCCAACGGCACCTGATTTGTCAGTATCTAAAAGTTCACACGTAATTTTGACACTGCTACCAATGGTTTCAAAAATCATTTTGTATCCCTTCGAAAAGGTTCCGCTTCTGGCTTCCTTAGAAAAATACTCACAGGACAGCTTTTGGTTTACCGAAATGGTAACGACACTGGAAGTAGTACTTTCTCCCAAATTATCGGTTGCAACTGCAGTTAAATTGTGAGTTCCCTCTGTGGGGTTTAACCAATTAAAACTGTATGGAGAAGAAATGTCTTCAGCCAGTTTTACATTTCCATCATAAAAGGATACAGAGGTTATTTGGCCGTCCAAATCAGACGCAAATGCTGTTATAGCTACCGTATCGCCTTCAACAAATACTTTATTATTAGTTGGAGAAGTTATAGCGACGGTTGGCAAAACATTGGCCGTAGACTGAACAATTACGATTACTTCGTCTTTAGCACTGTAGTTATTGTCGGAAATAGAAAGCTCGAGCTTATAAATTCCTTGTTGAAGATTGCTAATCGAAGAGGTCAGCGCATTTGCATTTGTAAATGCAATAACAGAAGGACCGTAAATTTGTTTCCACTCAATGGTGGTGTTAGTAGGATCAGGAAGGCTGCTTTGAGAGCCGTCAATTTGAGAGGTAGTTTCGGGGGTTATTACCACAATATTACTTCCTGCGTTGGCGATCAAAGGGTCGTAATCCAAAGCACTTTTATAAGTAAAAGTCATTTTGCCTAAATTAAACCCTCCGTTTGAAACAACCAATTTAAGGGTGTGATTTCCCTCAACCAAGGGAATATTTTGATAGGTTTTAGAGCCCCATTTGTCCCATCCTCCCGTATCCGAAACGGTTAGGTTATTCGTTATTTTTTGTCCCGCTATTTCTAAATAAAAGGGGCCTCCAGTATTGTTGTCGGTAGCGTATTCAACCGCAAGGGTATAATATCCTGTTTGTGCAACATCGACGGAATATTCAAGCCACTCTCCAGCCTCAACCCAACCAATAGTTGCCCTTTGATTTTCAATTGCAGTATCTACATATTCATCCAATCTAAAGTTGCCAAATTCGGCGCCATTGTTCCCTACGCTAGTGTCGTAATATGCAATATTTTGACCCAAACCTCCTTCAAAAATATCATAATTTCCTGCTTCAACAACTCCAGGAATCATTGCGGGTTGAGCCAAAAAGGGCTTTTGTTCTCCCACAGCAATAGTAACCGAATTGGTAATTCCAAACTCTGAACCCTCATAAACTCGTGCATAAAAATCATGAAATCCAATATTTAAATTTTCAGCTTTTAATTCATAGGGAGCCGATGTATCGGTTCCGATGAGTACCCCATTGTTGTAAAAATCAACCTTTGTAATGCCTGAGCCAAAAGTTGTTACCTCCAAATTAACACTTCCTCCGCTGTAGGCTTGATAAAAGTCTGCACTGATTGTTCCTCCCACATTTACATCCTTACTTGTAACGAGCTCATTGGCAGGTACATCTAAGGTAAATCCATCCGAAAATGTAACCGTAATGGGTGCGTCTGAATAGTTTTGCGCTACGTAAGTAACTTCTCCCTCCTTATTAAATGCAACGGCTATTGGGTGATTGGCCGTAATAGAGCTCTCCACATTCCCAAGCGCCTTCATACTGTGAAGCCAGTAGTACGTTTGGGCGTCTGAAACGCCAAATTTTAAATTGCGATCAGGGTTCGAATCATACAATGAGATGGCCAAATCGGGATTGATAAAGGCCAGGTATTCCCAATAAATGTCGTGCCATAAGTTGGGGTTTACTTCATTGTTTAATATTCCTGTATTTTGAGTGATTTCGTTCCAAAGTTTTTCGACATACTCTGTATTGTGCCCCAAATACAGGGAGCCTCCATGAATAGGATACATTTCAATGCCGTAAGCCGCAGCAATATCGGCAGTCCAAAACGTACCGCTATCGTATGAGTTTCCCCAAACTCTCGAGGCAACACTGTAAGGATAGTTGTCCGAAAAAATACGATCGTTCATATCAAACCAATATTCTTCAACAGCAGATTGTTCGGTGGTGTATAAATAAATTCCCAAATCTCTAATGGCATCATTTCCTGTAATCGATCCCCAATGAATTAAGGAGGAGTTGAATTGCATACTTTCCGAAGTAGATTCTTGATCGTTTCCTTGAGGAAATGAAGCAAAGCCGTTTGCCCAAGCATGCCCTGCATAGGGGCTAAAATTTCTTAAGAATGGGAACTGGGTGTCATTTCTGTTGAAAGAAGCAGCGTCTCTGATAAGAAGATTAATCATTTCACCCCAATCGTCTGCCCAACCCGGTTCGTACTGTTCCAAGAAAGCCGCCGCATGAATAAAGTATCCCCAATGGAAATGATGATCGTTAATGTTGCTGTCTTGTCCATGTCCCGCAGGATATCCCAAAAGGGTTGTCCAATCATTATTGTAATAAAACAAAAAAGCGACTTCACCAGATTCGTAGGTCAACCAATCTTCGAGACGTTCTTTTATAGTGGCTACAATTTTGGTTCTTGCCTCCACATTCCCAGTTTCGTCGGCAATTCGTGCGGTTTGAATCAGTCGATTCATCATTTGCCCTTCGTTGTAGGAATCTGTCCAAGTGGCAAGGCCGTCATTTTCCAAAAGCGTAATTTTTTCATTTAAACTAGAGGGGCTAAAGCTATCGCTTTTAAAAGCCAAATTGGGAAGTGTAGGCAAAATCCCTTTAAACGAATTTTCAACACTGAATGTGTTTCCATCAAGCATTTTCAGTTCGCCTCTTATTGAAGTATACGTTTCCATGTTGGGAGTAGAAGAATCGGAAGCTAAATGCGCCCATTGATGTGGAAGCAATCCTTGAAGTACCGTTGAATGACTGCCTTCTTTAACGTCTGTTTCTACAACAAAATCGGTTCTTAAGACACTGGTATTTTCATTGTACGTCCAATTGGCCAAAGTATTGGAAGGGAATACATATGCATATTTTTTATACGTTTGAGCTAACTGACTTGCGTTGGTATTGGATTGAGGGAGCATCACTGCAGACCAATAATTTTTATTGTTTAGTGACGAAGTGTAAACATTTCCACTTTTGTTCCAGCTACTTCCCACAGGAGCATATACCACATAATCAACATTGTGTTGTGCGTTTTCAATTAGTAAAACTTCATTATTAATGGTTGCCGTACCCGACTTTACCTCAACACGAGCAACATCACTAGCTGCCTTGGTAAAATAAACAAAGGGCATTCCAACGCCACTGGTGGCTGTAAATTGGTGCGAACTATTGGTCCATGACATCGAAACTGTCCAATCGGAATAATCAGACACAGTCGCTTTACTACTGTTTAACCCTTGAACACCTATTTCAACCGATTCTTGATCTCCTATTACTCCAAAAGGAATGTAAGTCATTACCAGTCCACTTGTCTTTGTTTTCAGTGTAATAGGGTAATTGAACAAGTTGCTAACATGATTTTCTTTTAACAAATAAGACCACCAATCGTTTGTTGGAATAGGTTTGTTTAATGCGTTTCCTGAAATTTGTGGTGTTCCACTCGGAGTTCCATTTCTGCCGGCCTCATCAACTCCGGGGAAAACAGTAGAATAACTTCCGCTTCCTACGGTAGTTTGCGCATAGGATGCGGCCATGTTAAAAACAACAAATAAAAGAGCTATGTAACGGGTCATTTTTTGAGAAAATTTTTGAAAACCAAATATATAAGAATTAGTAATTGAGTTTATTCAAGTTGACTATACACAACCACAACAATGAGAATTTATTAAAAAAGACTCCTATGCATTCGTTTTAGTATCTTTGAAACTTATTCAGTCATAATATTCACACTATGAATCGAATGGTTTTACTACTTATTGCAATGGTTTGCTCCCATTGCATTGTTGATGAAAATTACGAACAATTGAATGCCGACAGCTTCCAGGAAAGAATAGAAAACGAGGCCTCTCCAACAATTATTGATGTAAGAACTCCCGCTGAATACGGACAAGGACACCTAGAAGATGCCTTAAACATTAATTGGAACGACAAAGAATTTGAAAATCAGGTAACTGTTTTAAACAGAAACGAACCTGTATTTGTGTATTGTTTGAGTGGAGGTAGAAGTTCGAGAGCTTCTATGAAATTGTTAGCAATGGGTTTTAAAAATGTGATCGAGTTAAAAGGCGGTATTATTGAGTGGAGAAAAAACAACTTCACTGAAAAGAAGGTGTCTGTTTCCAATAATTTGGGCCTATCCATTTCCGACTTCAATGATTTACTAAATTCAGAAAAATTGGTAGTAGTTTCTTATAATGCAAAATGGTGTGCACCTTGTAAGGTAATGAGGCCAATACTAGATGAGATTTCGATAGAAATGGCCGATACAATAAAACTGTTGAGAATTGATTACGACGAAAACCCAACCCTAATGAAAACTCTTGAAATTCATGGACTGCCCACTATTCAGATTTATTCTAGCCATGAATTGCTAGAATCAAAGCAGGGTTTTAAGAACAAAAAACAGCTTCAAGAGACGATCCGTAAATTGGTAGAAAACTAAAAATTAGCCAATACAATCAAGTTGCCCATTGAAAAGGTATTCTCTGCCGAATTAGTGAGTATTAGTTACCGTCCTGAATAGGGTCTGTATCGGGCATCAATTTATTGAGGACAAAATATACAGGACAAAATTTTGTAATTGGACTAATAATCTGTAGTCCACCCACGGCTACTGCTATCCAAAGAAAATATAAGTTTCCGGTGTACAATGCTAACCCAACACTTGACAAATACAACAGGCCTACTATGGCGTCGTGAACTCTGATTTTAAAAATGTTTTTATCCATCGTTTTTTGATTTTAATATTCGTAAAAATTTTCCAAAATATGATTGAACTAAGCTTACTGTTTGACTAAAAATAGTTTTCGGTAAATCTCATTATCCAAAACAGGTTTGTATTTAGGAGCAAAATAGTTATTAAATAAAGTTCTGATTTCTTGGCTATGCGCACCTTCATATTCAGCGTCGCTTTTCCAGGTACTGATCCATAAATAGCGATACTTTTTTACCTCGTCACTGTCTTTTACGGAATATATTTTATACCGATCTGCACCATACCCGTTTTTTTCATACAACGCATTGAGCTGACTGATGTCTTGTTTGAATTCTTGAATGCTTATCGAATCTGGAAGATCAAACAAATGAACACTTACCCTTTCAGTAGATTGCGACATTACGAAAAAGGGGACAATTAGTAGTAGAAATTTCATATTCTTAACAATTAGTTTTATTTTAAAAGTAAAAAGATCTCTGTATTTTATGGTTTAATTGATATACATTTCTGTAATGGTAGATTCTAATATATGTCCTGATGCAGCGATATCGTCTCCACTTGATGCCATAAATTTTTGCATATGTTCTTCACTTAAACAGCTTAAAACTACACAAACTTTCTTTTCATTATCGGGTGCGTGACCGTGGTAAAGGTGAAAAATTCCTGCAGCTCTTGCCATAGGCTGATGTTTGTAAAAAGATTGTTCCCATTCTGCAAACGTATTGCTAATATCAAATTTGAGAATTGTTGTAATCATAATAATTGATTTATGGTTAATAAAAATATACAAGCTCCTAACTTAAACAAAGAGGATTTGCTTCAGATTTAAAGGGTTCCCTTTTTTGATCCAAAATAAAACAATCCTAAACCCAATAATCCTAAAATAATTACTGGCAAAGGAGCTGTAGGTTCTCCCTTTATTCCACTGATTAAATCTGGAAGCGCAAAAAATCCTGAAAAGGCAAAATAAAGCAACGACAATCTTTTCAACACATCCAAATCGTTAAAAGAGAGCGAACCATATATGATTGCAATAATTCCTAGGACAACAAGACCTAAAACGAGTGAAAATTGGTCAAACATAATTATTGCATCATCGGATGGATTATTTCCAAAAACGTCACTTAATAACATCATCTTAAATTCAGGAGAGAACCATGAGATAAATAATGGTAAACCCTGAAGAAAAATTAAAGCAATGTTGATTTTAAAAATGGTTTTGATTTTCATATTATTTGATCTATAATTAATAATTTAAAGTTTACTTAAAAGAGTTAGAATTTAAGGTAAGATGATGTTTATATCTATGTTTTCCTTATTCTAAAACAGTAATCGGTTTGTTTTTTTCACCAAGCCAAGTTACCATAAAAATGAGGTCTTCATCTCCTAAGTTTTGAGAGAAATGCCAGGTATTAGATACCCCTAAAAACGCTTTATCTCCTGCTTTATATGTTTGGGTAGAAACCACTGTTTTTTCAGATGACTTTTCCTCTTTAGAAGTGTTTGTGTCAAAATTCACAGTCAGTTCTCCCTGTATCACATAGGCTACACCAGTAAATGGATGGTAATGCCAAGGAGATTTAAATCCAGGCTTCCAAACTTTCACTTGACTCGTTATGGCAGCATCTCCTGTTGGGTAATTAAAATCATTGCCTAAAGGGTCAATGGATACTCCAGTCATTAAATCCCCGTTTTCAAATGAAATCGGACAATTATGAGGAATTGATGAATTATTAGATGGGTTACGTACACAAGAGGTAATTGTTACACTCATTGCAATTAAAAAAAACAGCTTGATCTTCATAGTTTTAGTATCGTTATTATTCAAATTTAACTAATTTATTTTAGATTGGTTTAGAAAAATCAAAGAAGCCCTCGTAAGGTCTCTTTTTCGCCTTAATTTGAGAGTCTATACCTGTCAAAATTCAAAGAAAATAAAATACCTTTGAGTAAGAATTTTTTATGGAAGGCCCTAAAAACACTACATAATTCTTAATTATAAATCACAATGATTAGGATATAACAAAAATTTATTGTTAAATTTTTTATATATCATAAAATTTATTCAAATTTGTTACAAATACAATAATATGAAAGAAAGTAAATGCCCTTTTCACGGATCAACAACACAACCTAATCTTGGAACACAAAACAAAGATTGGTGGCCCAATCAATTGAATTTAGATATTTTAAGACAACACGACACCAAAAGTAATCCTGTGTCTGAAGTCGATTACAAGCAAGAGGTCCAAAAGCTTGATCTTGCATCTGTCAAAGAGGATTTGAAAACAATGATGAAAAATAGTCAAGACTGGTGGCCTGCAGATTATGGTCATTATGGTCCCTTTTTTATTCGTATGACTTGGCATGCTGCTGGAACGTATCGAACCGGAGATGGAAGAGGCGGTGCAGCAACAGGCGCCCAAAGGTTTGCACCTCTTAACTCATGGCCAGATAATGGAAATCTTGACAAAGCCCGTCGATTATTGTGGCCCATCAAAGAAAAGTATGGGAATAAGTTATCATGGGCTGATTTATTAGTTTTAGCAGGGAATGTTGCCATTGAAGATATGGGAGGACCCAATCATGGAACTGTTTTGGGGAGAGAAGATATTTGGCATCCAGAAAAAGACATTTACTGGGGTGCAGAAGATGAGTGGTTGGGTGACAACCGATATGGAGATTCAAGGCAATCGCTTGAAAACCCATTAGCCGCCGTACAGATGGGACTTATTTATGTGAACCCTGAAGGGCCTAATGGCAATCCAGATCCTTCACTTTCTGCGCAAGACGTTCGGGAAACCTTCAAACGTATGGCTATGAATGACGAAGAAACAGTAGCTCTTGTTGCTGGTGGACATACATTTGGGAAAGCACACGGAGCAGGTGATGCTTCTTTGGTTGGTGCAGAGCCTGAAGGTTCTGCTATCGAAAATATGGGTTTTGGGTGGTTGAGTAGTCATGCTTCGGGTAAGGGTGTAGATACTATTACTAGTGGAATTGAAGGGCCTTGGACAAAAAATCCAATCCAATGGGATATGGGATATTTAGAGTTGCTTCTAAATTACGAATGGGAATGTAAAAAAAGCCCTGCTGGTGCATGGCAATGGCATCCTATTGATTGTGCTGAAAAAGATATGGTGCCTCAAGTTGATGGAAGTAATGAAAAAGTACTACCAATGATGACTACTGCAGATATGTCTATGAAAGTTGATCCAAAATATCGTGAAATTTGTGATCGCTTTTATGCTAATCCAAAGGAGTTTGAAGAAGCTTTTGCAAGAGCTTGGTTCAAACTTTTACATCGTGACATGGGACCCAAAAGTAATTATACTACAGGTGATTTCAATGATGCAGAATACGTTTGGCAAGACCCTACTCCAAAAGGTAAAATACTTTCAGAAAATGAAGAACAGGCCGTAAGAGATTCTCTTGCAAATTCTGGACTCACTGTTCAGGAGCTGGTAGAAACAGCATGGGCAAGTGCTAGTACGTTCAGAAACTCTGACAATAGAGGAGGCGCTAATGGCGCCCGAATTAGACTGTCACCTCAAAAAGATTGGGCCGTCAATAAGCCAAAAGAATTGCAAAGAATATTGGATATTTATGAGAACATTGCCGAAAAACATCAAGCCAGTGTAGCTGATGTGATTGTTCTTGGCGGAGCAGTGGGTATTGAAATTGCTAGTGGAAAAAAAGTTCCAACAACGACTGGAAGAGGAGATGCCACACAAGATAACACAGACATAGACTCTTTTGATTTGTTAAAACCACGAACTTGTGGATTTAGAAATTATTCCGAAAAAGCCTTTGCAGTTAGTCCTGAAGAAATTATGCTGGATAAAGCGCATCTTTTGGGGTTGACTCCAGTAGAATTAACCCTTTTGGTTGGCGGTATGCGTGCAATGGGTATTTCAAATAGCGGAGATGGTGTTTGGACCCAATGTACTTTAAACAACGAGTGGTTTAAAACCCTTCTTTCTATGGAAGTATCGTGGCGCCCTACTGGTTACAACAGTTATGATGGTTTTGATCGCCTTACAGGAGTCAAATTACGAACGGCTTCCCGAACCGACTTGGTATTTGGTTCAAATTCAGAACTGCGTGCCATTGCAGAAGTCTATGCACAGAATGATAATGATGATAAATTTGTAAATGATTTTATTCGTGTTTGGAATAAGGTTATGAATGCTGATAGATTTGATTTAAAATAAAACAATCCTCAGCGAGGAAAGTTATCCATCGCTCATTTAGTTATATGATGATTTGTATTTGTGCAATACTAACCAACAACCCCTATAAGGGCTTGCTTTTGCAAAGAGCCGCTGAAAAAAAAATCAGCGAGCTTATCAAAAAACAGACCTCTGGCGATTCTTTTATTTTTAATACGCAATCGGGAATTTACATTTTTGCTTCTCCCGAAATAGTGAATGATGGGTTATTGAACGAAATCGCTGATTATGTTGCTCAAAAAACAGATAGAGGGTCTTTTATAAACACATCCAAAAATCATGATTTTTTTAGAAATGCAACACAAGACTTTTTAAATCGTCCCAATACAACAAGCATGGTTTGGAAGAATTTTATTAGCAGTTTTTTAATACAACTCAATCCTTTTTATGGAGATATTCTTCCAATTCATAGTTTGTTTAAAGATTTTGTTGCTGTACTGAAAGAGTATGGTAGTGAAGAACAACTATGTTATCTAAAAAAGAAAATGAATGTTTTACGCTCACGTATTACTGTAGACATTTCTTTATATTGATTCTACCTGCCGACAGCCAAGCACAAGGACTCCCCGAAACAAGTTCTGGGTAAACTTCTCGCCTAAAAGATGAGAAAACAAAAAAGCAACCTAACGGCTGCTTTTCTAATTTTCTGCTCCTCCTATTATTCAAAGTTGCAGCACAAGTCAACCATTTAGTGGATTAAGTGGCGCTATTTTAAATTATAGCTCTTAGTTAAACCTATATTTAGCATAAATACTTTTGAGTTTCCAGCGTTTACAAGTTCTGAGCGGTTGTGTGACTTACTTGAAAAAAGTGTTAAAAAAAAGAAGTTATTTCTAAAAATAACTTCTTTTTAAAACTATTTGCATGAGGGTTTTTATTTTATCTATCCTGTAAAAGAACTTCTTGTCCACCCTGTAGTAACATTAATTTTTGTTTTTCTGTCCTAAAGTTAGAATATTTTGCACCATATCCCTCTACATCCACTTTAAATGTTTTAAATATAAAGTAATCTGTAATTGTAGTTGTGTAATTTGCATCTACAATAACATCTGAATTATTTTTACTCAATGCTTTGTATGCAGCTGCGCTTTTAGTTTTTTGCTCACCGCCGTTGTAAATCCAATTAAATGGATTTATAAGGCTCATAATTGTGGTAGTAAAGTCTTTTTGTTGTCCTAAATCTACATCAGCATAAACCTTGTCTCCGCTTAATCTAAAAAATAAAAAATAAGTAGATTTACTACTTCCTTTTATTTTAGAACTCTCATCAATATTGATATCTGCTTTTATCGGATCTAAATCAACGCTTTTAGAATTTACTGGTGAGGAGTCAAATGCAGTTTGTGTTGATGCACAACTAGTTAATGCAATAACAAATAGTAATAGAATTAAATTTTTCATTGTTTATATAATTAAATTTGATTAGATCACAAATATATTTGATAAATTATTTATATTTAGTTCATATTTGGTACATTTATAATACATAGATAAAGACCCACTCAAAAATGATTCATCAACTTAAAGTGAGTGTTGAAAATAAATGCGGATTTAGCATAAAAAATCGTGGGGACTGTGTTCGCCTGACTAGCTTAATTATGCTTGAAACAGGAATAGATCTAAGTTACAATACCTTGAGAAGATTTTTCAATTTAGTAAAGAGTACCAAACCACATAAAAGCACTCTTGACATACTTTCAAAGTATACTGGTTATGAAAGTTACGTTAATTTTTGTTCAGTGTATCCAGAAAAAAAGAGTTGGGACGCATATCAAAAAGTTTATGAAAAGATAGTTAAAAACCCAATAAAAGCCTTAAAGTTAATAGAGGAAGGATTTGAAAATCCTGCTGATTACAATCAGTTGCTAATAACACTCATCGGCGGTTTAACCGTTATGAAGCGATTAGAAATCTTGAAAAAAGTATTTGACTCAGAACTCCTTAACCCAGAGCGATTTAATTATTCGGAAATTTTATATTTTGGAAATTGCGTTGGACCAATGTTTAGACAAATGAGAATCAATATCTCACTGCTTCTATCAACAAAATATTTTACTCCAATAGTTTTCAATTCATTCATAGATATTTCTAGTCTCAACGGAAATTATGGAAACTTCACCAAAAAAATTAATACAATCACAACAGATAAAGAACAACATCTTTTTACAAGCTGTATTCTTGAGCTACGAAGTTTTTTAAATACTAAAAAAATAAAAAAAGTAATTACCTCACTAAAAATTGATGAAATTCATCCAATACTTTACGGACGGTATGCAGGTATTGCAATTTTAGATAGTAATGAGTCAAATAAGCCAGATAAAGCGCTTCAGTTTTTAAATCAAATCTCAGAACGGGAAAACAAAATCGATTATTTGTATGAATTTATATTTGCTTGCATTCTAGGAAGAGAAGTAGGCATTCTTAAACTTATTGAAAAAAAAATGATGAATTACAAAATTTCAAAACCGTATTATCAGGAATATCATTACAGCCTTTTTGAACTTAGGGATGCAATTCTTTTATTGGAATCGGGCCAAAATATTGATAAAGAAATAGACCACTTAAAAGAAAAAACAATGTTTAGGAATAGTCATCGTGACTTTATTGAAGTTTTTATTAGCATATTGGAGTATCACAACTCAGGTAAAAACGAAGCAAAGCATAAAAACTATACAAATTTATCTCAAAAAGTAAATTACCCCATTTTTGATAAGGCTTATTGCTTTAACTATTTTGATTCATAGTATACTCCCTAAGGTCAGTGGAGTTAGAACAACACGGGTTGGGAAAACAACTAAAAGCGAAAAGAACAGAAATGTCTGTCAATTGTCTGTCAAATTTTATATGTTTATAGCGTTCTTTGATATCTTTTAGTATTAAGTGAGGATTTTCTTTTAAGAGTTTTCACAACAGGTTTGGCGCATAAAAAAAGCTTACATCTCTGTAAACCTCTTTGCTCCCCCTCTTGGGCTCCCCGAAACAAGTTCTGGGTAAACTTCTCGCCTAAAAGATGAGAAAACAAAAAAAGCAACCTAACGGCTGCTTTTCTAATTTTCTGCTCCCCCTCTTGGGCTCGAACCAAGGACCCTCTGATTAACAGTCAGATGCTCTAACCAACTGAGCTAAGGAGGAAATTGCTTTAAGCGTTGGCAAATATAAACGTTTATTTGTTGCTATAAAATACTTTTGAAAAAATATTTATTCAAAAATTGCTCGGTAAATATCGTTTCCATTAGCAAACAATACCAGTGCAATCAATAAGAAAAACCCAAGCATTTGGGCATACTCCATAAATTTGTCATTGGGTTTGCGTCCTGTTACCATTTCATAGAACAAAAACATAACGTGTCCACCGTCCAAAGCTGGAATAGGCAACACGTTCATAAATGCCAAAATAATCGATATCAAAGCAGTATTGGCCCAAAAAGCTTGCCAATTCCACGAAGCAGGAAACAAGTTTCCAATAGCACCAAAGCCCCCCATTTGAGTAGCGCCTTTTTTGGTAAATACATAACTAAATTGCGCTACATAATCATGCAATGTCCAATATCCCATCTCAAATCCTTTGGAAATACTTTCCAAAAAACTGTATTGTAAATGTTGAACTTTCAAAGTAGTAGGATCCAAACCAATTCCAATCATCTTTTGAGCGTTCAAATCGGAAACAATCGTCACAGTCGCATTGCCTCGAAACACCTCCAGAGTCACTCGATTTTCTTCCGACGCCTGAACAACTTCTTTCAGTTGTGTATTGAGCGACAAAGGCACTCCATTGGCTCTCACAATCCGATCTCCAATCAATAGCCCTGCTTTTTCGGCTGGAGAATCTACCCCTATCGAATCTACAATATATTGAACTAAAGGAGAAAATGGTGTCATTACGCCTTGCTCAAACATTTGATTTCCTAACGAAGACGGAATAGACAGTGTCTCTGTCAAACCATCGTGATGGCGAACACGCATTTGTTGAATGTCTCGTAAAAACAAAAATCGATTGATGTCCAACACATTTTCCAAGGGCGTTCCATCTACTTCCAAAATTTGATCTCCATCCTGAAAACCATAAGGCTCCATGATTTCTGCAACCGCAAATCCCCCAGGCAGATCGTTTTGAGTAACCACATTTTTACCCCAAACAAACACAATCATCATGTAAATCAAAAATCCTAAAACCAAATTAACCGTAACACCGCCCAACATAATAATAAGACGTTGCCAAGCCGGTTTGGATCGAAATTCCCATGGTTGAGCCGGTTGTTTCATCTGCTCGGTGTCCATACTTTCGTCAATCATACCGGCAATTTTTACATACCCTCCCAAAGGAAGCCAACCGATTCCATACACGGTTTCACCGATTTTCTTTTTGAACAAAGAAAACTTTACGTCAAAAAATAAATAAAATTTCTCAACGCGGGTTTTAAACAACTTTGCAGGAATAAAATGTCCCAACTCATGGAGTACAATTAAAAGTGAAAGACTTAAAAGAAGTTGGATAGCTTTAACGAAAAATGGGCTCATAAAATGGATTTCAGATGCCAAAAATACAGTTTTAGTACGGTTTAAAAAAAATATTAAAACAGAAAACAGAAACCCATTAAATTATCCATTATTTTTGTTGCCCAAACTATTGATATATGATACGGTTTTTTGAAAAATACAAACGATTTGCTGGTGTAATGATCGTTGTTTCTGTCATTATCATTATCTTGTTTTATAATGCACTAAAGCCCATTCCTGTTTTGCCTATTTATCAACCTGCCATGGTAGCTTCAGAATTGGTTGATGAAGAACTACAACACGTAAAAAAATACCACCGAATTGCTGACTTTGCTTTTATCAACCAAAACGGCCAAACGGTCACTCAAAATGACTACGAAGGATTTATTTATGTTGCCGATTTTTTCTTTACTACTTGCCCCACTATTTGTCCCGTAATGACCGACAACATGGTGTTTTTACAACAACAATTGGCCAATGTTCCGAATGTTAAATTACTCTCTCATACCGTAACTCCTGAAATTGACTCCGTTCCTGTTCTCAAAAAATACGCGCTCAAAAAAGGAGTGGATGACACTCGATGGAATTTGGTTACAGGCAAAAAAAAAGAAATCTACACCTTGGCACGCTCTTCCTATATGGTAGTGAAAACCTCGGGAGACGGCGGCCCGTTTGATATGATTCATACCGAAAATTTTGTACTGGTAGATCCTCAAGGAAGAATTCGCGGTTATTACGACGGCACCCAAACCGAAGCCATGCAAACCTTGTTGGACGATATTGAAATTCTACAACAAGAACTCAAAAAATAATCGGGATTGCATGGTTAATTTATTTCAAAACCTTACTTTTGCTTCTTTAAAATCATTCTAAATAAAGAGGTTGACCTTAGCTGAATTAAAAAAAGGACAAATTGCGGTAATTGATGAAATTGCCACGGACACCATTCCATTAAAGTTGATTGAAATGGGGTGCTTGCCGGGCAATACAGTGGAGCTTATTCAACTGGCTCCTTTCAAAGACCCTATGTACTTAAATATCAACGGAAGCCACTTGGCCATTCGACGCGAAACAGCGTTTCATATTTCCATTACCTCAAAAGAGTCTCATGAGTAAACGAATGAACGTTGCGCTCATTGGCAATCCCAATACTGGGAAAACTTCGGTATTTAATCAGTTAACAGGGCTCAATCAAAAAGTAGGCAATTACCCCGGAATCACCGTTGAAAAAAAAGAAGGCATTTGCAAATTGGAACGCGGAGTTAAAGCACACATTTTAGACTTGCCCGGAACCTATAGCCTCAACGCATCTTCACTCGATGAAAGTGTGGTAATCGAATTGTTGCTCAACAAAAACGACAAGGACTATCCCGATGTGGCTGTGGTTATTTCTGATGTAGAAAATTTAAAACGAAATCTTTTATTGTTTACCCAAATAAAAGATTTGGGCATTCCCACCATATTGGTAATCAATATGTCGGATAGAATGGTTAAAAAAGCAATTTCTCTTGACATTGCATTGCTTGAAGAACGGCTCAACACCAAAATCGCTCTGGTCAGTTCTCGAAAAAAAACAGGAATTGACACCCTAAAAGAACTCATCATCAATCACAAAACATTGTCAACAAAACCGTGTTTGGATGTTTTTTCGATTGATCAAAACTATTTTGAAGGACTTGCAAAAACTTTCCCCAACCAATCGCTCTACAAATTATGGTTGGTCATTACCCAAGATGTCAATTTTGCCAATGTAGAGCGAAAAAAAGTCGAAAGTACGAGTGGCTTTATTACGCGCTCAATCTCACACCTTAAGCGACTCCAACAAAAAGAAACGATCAAGCGTTACCAGTTTATCAATGGGGTTTTAAAAGAAGCCTATCATGTTGATCCCGAAAATGCTTCTGACTTACGTTCAAAATTAGATCGAATTCTGATTCATAAATTTTGGGGATATCTAATTTTCTTTGTAATTCTCTTAACTATTTTTCAAGCTATTTTTGACTGGAGCAGCGTTCCAATGGATTGGATTGACGCTGGATTTGTAGCCATGAGTGAAGCTATAAAAACTTCGCTTCCACCAGGAATATTTACAAATTTACTCGCCGAAGGAATCATTCCGGGATTGGGTGGAATCGTCATATTTATTCCCCAAATTGCATTTTTATTTATGTTCATTTCTGTTTTGGAAGAAACAGGATATATGAGTCGGGTGGTGTTCCTTATGGACCGTATTTTGCGACGTTACGGATTGAGTGGAAAAAGTGTCGTTCCGCTTATCTCAGGAACTGCCTGTGCCATTCCGGCCATTATGGCAACTCGAAATATTGAAAACTGGAAAGAAAGACTCATCACCATTTTGGTTACACCCTTTACTACCTGTTCGGCACGACTGCCTGTGTATTTGATTCTTATTTCGTTAGTAATTCCCAATCAACGTTTTTTAGGAATAAATATTCAAGGGCTTACACTAATGGGGCTCTACTTGATTGGTTTTGGAATGGCCATTTTGTCGGCATCCATACTAAATAAAACACTCCGTATTCAAAGCAAAACGTTTTTTGTGGTCGAAATGCCCAATTACAAACTGCCCTTACTAAAAAATGTTGTTCTTACCATTGTAGAAAAAACAAGGTCTTTTGTTCTTGAAGCGGGAAAAATAATTTTGGCAATTTCTATTTTACTATGGGTATTGGCCTCCAACGGCCCGGGCGATAAATTCAGCAATGCCGAAAAATACGTAACCCTAACTTCTGCTTCCGTTAAATCGGCAGATTTTTCGAATGAAATTGCTGCATACAAACTCGAACATTCCTATTTGGGATTGATTGGAAAAGCTATCGAGCCAGCAATTGCTCCCTTGGGCTACGATTGGAAAATTGGAATTGCTTTGGTAAGTTCATTTGCTGCTCGCGAGGTTTTTGTAGGAACGCTTGCCACTATTTATAATGTGGGGAGTAATGAGGAAAACACCATTAAAAACAAAATGGCTTCTGAAGTCAATGCCGCAGGACGCCCTGTTTTTAATTTGGCTTCTGGGATTTCTTTAATGCTTTTTTATGCTTTTGCGATGCAATGCATGAGTACCCTAGCCATCGTAAAAAAAGAAACCAATAGCTGGAAATGGCCCGCGTTGCAATTGGTTATTATGACTTTTATTGCCTATATAGCCGCCTTTGGTGCCTACCAAATTCTTAATCAGTTATAAGTATGCAGTTTTTCCTAACCCTATGTGCTGTAGTGCTTTCCATTCTTTTTCTCTACAAAAAGTTTTTTGGAAAAAAGGCATCCACTAAAAAAGGATGTGGCGATGATTGCGGTTGCCACTAAAAAAAATGGCAGACCGAAAATCGATCTACCATTTTAAATAAACTGAATTTATTTTTTAGTGGTGTCCCAATGCGTATTGAACTCCAAAGGTACTCATTAAACCATTCTTCATCTGAATTCCCTCGACCGATTGGGATAGGGGAATTGTAACCTCAAGTGCCAAACGTAAATTTTTGAACACTCCATCAGAAATCAAATAGTTACTCCCCAATCCTAAATTCAATTGATTTCGACCCGAATTATTAGCATTAAACAAAGGCATCATCATCGGATTCAGTTCAGCATCTTTTCCATCGATACTTCCTATTTTAAAATAATCCAAACTTCCTGAAAAACTAAAACTTTTGGTGGCTTGGAATGCGTACCAACCCACTGCACTCCATTGATTTCCTAGAGTATAGCCTTCGGAATTTTCTCCCAATCGAAACTTATAAAGCGATTGGAATCCCCACGAAGTCTTGTCTGATTGCCCTAAGTAGGTAGCTCCAAAATACGGATCCCAAGTGCCGCTTCCTAACTGCATCGGATAAGCCAACCGAACGTTGTCCATCATTGGAGTGTCTCCGCGCTGATCCAAACTCCCAGTAGGAATAGAAATCCCTACGTTTGCGTGAACTTTTTGACGCTTTTGACTCAACAAATGAAGTAACCCAGCTACAGAAATATCACCAAAACCTTTCGATGAGGTTTCAAAATCGACATTCATTTTTGTTTGCAAATCCATGCTGTTCGAAATGTAATTTCCCATTACCATCAAAGTCAATTTATCGGAAGGAGCATACATAAAACCAAGCATATGCATGTTCATTGTCATTTGTTGAGGGGCTGCCATGTAATTTTCAAATACCGTAGCGTTTTGTATTTCTGAAGATTCAGACAACATTCCTTTCATATTCATGGTCATAAATCGGTAGGAAAACATAAATTCTCCTTGGGTGTGCATATGATCACCCATCACATGAATGGGAGCGTGTCCATCTGGGCGTAAAGAACTCCAGGAGGTTTCTTGTGCTGAAAGCACAAAACATAACAAGAGGAATCCCATTACCGGGATACATATTTTTTTCATTTTGTATTGTATTGTAATTTAACTAAATAATTAATTGCTTTTAAGGGCAACTTTGGCTAAGAAATTGAAATTACAATGCGGGGAGGAGGCAACACAGGTTTTTGTAAAGTTCGCTGATAACTACTTAAAAAATAATACGAAGCTTTTCTTTTTGAAACAGGAATATGAATACTAGTAAATGTACTTTTTTCTAAAAAAAGGTTGGGAAATTTTTCAAAATTAATTTGTAAGTGATCGGGGTTATCCGAAGACTCATTTTCCAAAACATCCTTTGTAAGTTGACATTTTCCATTACACGCCAACATCTCTTTTTCTTTATTGATACACAAAACCTCAGCAATGTATTCGTAATTGATAAAGTAATTGAAAAAGGGAAATGTGGGGCGAAGCCCTGAATAACAGAAAATAATAATAAATAAAAAGCTAACCGCTTTTTTGCTTTGACTCATAAATGAAGAACTGTAGGGCATTCTTTTGACAAATTTAAAAAAAAATGCTTACCCTAATGCAACGTCAAGCACCATCATGACAATAAACCCCCCAATAAATCCCAAAGCGGCAATGTCTGTGTATTTGTCCTGTTGTGTTTCAGGGATAACCTCTTCAACGACAACAAAAATCATAGCACCTGCAGCAAAGGAAAGTGCATACGGTAAAATGGGGGTAAAAAAAGTAACGGCCACTGCTCCAATAACAGCTGCAATCGGCTCAACAATTGCTGAAGCCTGTCCGTAAAAAAAACTTTTTCTACGACTGGCGCCTTGTCTTCTCATAGGCATGGAAACGGCTATTCCCTCGGGGAAATTTTGGATTCCAATCCCTATTGCCAAGGCAACGGCTCCCAATATAGAGGCCTCAGGAACTCCTGCGGCTACGCCTCCAAACAAAACACCAATAGCTAAGCCCTCGGGAATGTTGTGCAAGGTAATTGCTAAAAATAACAAGGTTGTTCGATGCCAAGGGGTTTTAATTCCTTCCGCTTTTTTAAAGTTGATGTGCAGATGCGGCAGTACTTTATCTAATGAAAAAATGAATAAGGCTCCCAACAAGAAGCCTACGGCTGCCGGGATTACTTTAACAAATCCTTCTCCTTTACTCATCTCAATTCCTGGTGCCAATAAACTCCAAAAACTTGCCGCAACCATAACACCTCCAGTAAACCCAAGCATTCCATCCAAAACCGAACGTTTCATGGTTTTGAATAAAAAAACAAAAGAGGCTCCTAAAGCTGTCAGACCCCAGGTAAATAAAGTGGCGTAGAGCGCTCCTAAAATTGGATCTGTATTTTCAAAAAATTCAACAATTTGTTCAAACATGTTTATACTTTTAAAACGTAAATATTGTTAATGGTTTGTTTCGATAATATGTGATTGGAATCGTTAATCAATACATGCATCGACTGATCAAAAGCTTCTATAAATGATATTGTAAGTAGATCTCCTAATGCAATATTCCGCTTGTCTAAATATTGTAAAAAAACAGCCGAGGAATCCTTAACCCCAACAAATCGTGCAGTCTCTCCTACTTGAAGTGTTGCCAATAAAATCTTTTCTGAGTATTGAATAAATCCCGCTCGGTTGGGAATGGGATCTCCGTGAGGATCGTGTTGGGGATAATCCAAAAAACGATCCAATTCTTGTGTGAGTTTGTCAGAATGAATGTGCTCCAACTGTTCGGCTATTTCATGCACCTCGTCCCAAGAAAAATTGAGCTTATCAAACAAAAAAACTTCCCACAAGCGATGCTTTCGAATAATCTTTAAAGCGGTCTTTTGACCCACTTCTGTCAAAGAAACTCCTTTGTATTTTTGATAAGAAATCATCGATTTATCACTCATCTTTTTGAGCATTTCTGTAACTGACGAAGGCTGACTGTTTATTTTTAATGCAATCGCATTGGTGGAAATATCCTCATCGGTTTCCAATGAAAGGTGAAAAATTGCCTTGAGATAATTCTCTTCTGAGTGTGTTAACATGGGGTAAATTTACTGTTTTTATTTATATATAAAAAATATTTTAGGAAAGCCTAAAAATAGCAGGGAAACATAATTTTTGTACATTTACCTTAATTCTAAAGAATGCAGCAAGCGTACGATTATATTATTGGAGGAGGGGGAGCATCGGGATTGTACTTGGCAGCCGTTTTGGCTGAACATCCTATTTACAAAAATCTTAAAGGTCTTGTGATAGACCCCAAAACTTCTTATGAAAACGACCGAACCTGGTGTTTTTGGGAAGAAGGAATCGGAGCTTGGGACGCTCATATATTTAAACAGTGGGACACTATTACATTTAAAAGTGATGCATTTAGCAATACCATTTCTTTGGATCCATTTCAGTACAAAATGATTCGCAGCAAAGAAGTGTATACAACACTAATGGATCGCATTAAAAAACATCCAAATATTGAGTTTTGTTACGAAAAAATAAATCACTTTAGGGACGAAGGAATTCGTGTATTGGTTTCCACAGACCAACACACGTTCTCTTCCAATAAGTTTTTCTCCAGCATTCTAAATTGGCGTTTGATTCAGACGCAAACAAAATACCCTTTGCTTCAGCAACATTTTGTGGGATGGTTTGTAAAAACCTCCAACCCTGTTTTTAATGAACGGCAAGCAACGTTTATGGATTTTTCAGTGTCTCAAAAAAAGAATACACGGTTTATGTACGTATTGCCTTTTTCAGACTCGGAAGCGCTTGTTGAATACACCTTGTTTTCAAAAGACTTGCTTTCGTTAAAAGAATACGAAAAAGCCATCGATAGTTATTTGATTCAAATGGGTGCTGGAGAGTATTCGATTGTTGAAAAAGAACAAGGAAGTATTCCCATGACTGCGTTCCCATTTGAAAAACAAAACAGCAAAAACATTTTACATATTGGTTCTGCTGGAGGATGGACCAAAGCTACCACAGGTTTTACTTTTAAAAATATTGAACGAAAGACCAACGAACTTTCCCGATTTTTAGAATCCAATACTGATTTTTCAAAATTTACAAAATCCAATCGCTTTCGTTTTTATGACTTATTGTTTTTAGATGTGTTGCATCGTTACAATGAAAAAGGCAGTATGCTTTTTTCAAAATTGTTTGAAAAAAATACCCCTCAACGAATATTTCGATTTTTGGACGAACAAACCCGGATTATAGACGAAATAAAATTAATGCAAACAATGCCGACTGGGATATTTGTCCTTGCCTTTTTAAGACGTTTTTTCGGTCTTAAATAAAAAAGTCGTTACTTTTTAGTTAGAACGTTGTATCATAGCATTTCCAAAATTCAATAAAATTTGCTTCTTGGAGGCGTCGATTTGCAATTCGTCTAGACAGCGAAACGCATTTTGAATGTACTTCTTAATCATTTCCTGGGTGGCTTTGGCGGCACCAGTTTCTAAAAATAATTTTTTAACGGATTTTATTTTTTGATTTGTCTGGGAAAATGATGATGCAAACTGGTTGTGAAGCTCTTGCTGTTGTTTGGAAGAACCCAATGCTAGTGTATAATGGTACAAAATTGTTTTTTTGTTTTCAACAATGTCTCCTCCCACTTGTTTTCCAAAAACTGCTGGATCTCCAAAAGTATCTAAGTAGTCGTCTTGAAGCTGAAAAGCAATTCCCAACTGAACTCCAAACTGGTAAAGCGCCCTTGAATCGGACTCAGAAGCTTTTGCTACTATTGCTCCCATTTGCAAGGCACATCCCAACAGAACCGCTGTTTTTTGAGTAATCATAGTTAGGTATTCTTGCAAAGAAACATCGTCTCTAGTTTCGAAATCAATATCGTGTTGTTGTCCCTCACAAACCTCCAAAGCCGTTTGACTCAACAAGCGTGTCAACGAATTAAATAAAGAGGGCGAATAGGATTCTAACTGCTGATACGCCTTGATAAGCATCGCATCTCCCGAGAGAATCGCTGTGTTTACATTCCATTTGTAGTGCACCGTTGGTTTACCTCTTCGCAGAGGAGCAGCGTCCATAATGTCATCGTGCATCAACGTAAAATTGTGAAAAACTTCAACGGCCATTGCAGCACCAAGTGCTTCTTTTGGGTTTGTATCGAAACAGTCTGCAGCCATTAATGTTAGTATAGGTCGAAACCTTTTTCCTCCTAAAGCAAGAAGGTACGCAATGGGCTCGTACAAATTAACGGGTTCAGAGTGAAGCGTATTTTTTGACAAATGGTCTAAAAAAAGCCGGCGTTGCTTTTTAATATATTCCATGAATTGCATTTTTTGCTAAAATACGTTTTTCAGCAATGATTTAACACCCTAAAAAACTGCAAATACTTTAGAAACTTTTTTGGTATTAAAAGTTTCCTTAATATATTTGCTTTCCTTCAAGAAGGCATGCGCTATGAAAACAACCATTTGTAACAAAGCCCAGGAAATGTTTTTGGAACTTGGATTCAAGAGCGTTACAATGGACGATATTGCCAACGCAATGGGAATTTCAAAAAAGACCATTTACGTTCATTTTTCAAACAAAACAGACCTCATCCAAGAAACTACCTTTAACATGTTCGATGAAGTTTCAAATAAAATTGAATCGATTCGAGTGACGGCCAACAATCCTATTGTTGAACTCTACGAAGTGAAACTATTTTTAATGCGTTATTTAAAAGGCGAGAAAGTGTCTCCTTTGTTTCAACTTCAAAAATTTTACCCGTCTATTCATCAAGAACTTCAAAAAAAGCAATATAAGTTTATGTTGGACTCTGTGAAAAGGAGTTTACAGAAAGGGATTATACTGGGTCTTTTTCGCGATAATATTGATATAGAATTTATTTCTCGAATGTACTTTAATGGAATGAACGGAATTAAAAACCGTGAAGTTTTTGTCTCCGAATTATTTCATCCAGATTATTTGATGGAATCTTATCTTGATTATCATCTTCGAGCCATTGTTACCCAAAAAGGGCTGAAGGAACTTAATAAAATAACACTAACAAAAGCCTCATGAAAAATACCATCCTTGGAGCGCTCTCACTCTTGATTTTTTATTCAATTCAATCGCAAGAAAACCATTCTTTTTCTTTAGAGGAAGCCATCGATTATGGACTGATCTACAATCGAACCGCTCAGAATGCGGTTAGTGATATTACCATTGCCAAAAAAAAACAATGGGAAACCATTGCTTTGGGTTTACCACAAATCAACCTGAATGCAGAGTATAACAATAATCTGAAACAAGGGGTTTCATTAATTCCTTCCGAAATTTTTGGAGGACCTAAAGGAGAGTTTTCGGAAGTTGTTTTTGGCACTCAGCAACAAATTAACGCCACATTACACTTGGATCAATTGCTGTTTGACGGATCGTATTTGGTAGGTCTTCAAGCATCCAAAGTGTATTTGGAAATATCCAATCGAGCAAAATTGAAAACAGATTTGGAAGTAAAAAAGGCAATCATCAAAGCCTATTGCAATGTGTTGTTGGCTACTCAACAAATTGACGTATTGAATAGGAATCTTGAAAATCTGCAAAGTAATTTGGTGGAGATTCAAACTATTTACGAAAATGGATTGATAGAAGAAGAAAATGTAGAGCAACTTCAAATAACACTTGCTTCTCTTGAAAATTCGCTGCAATATGCGCAACAAATGAAAATCATTTCTCAAGGTCTTCTCAAAATGGTTTTGGGAATTCCTAATGAAGATGCGATAGCGCTAACCGATAGCTTGGAAGGTTTAACTTTGAAACAACTCGCCGGATTTGCCCCTGAAAAACCTTTTATTATTGAAAACAATATCGACTTTCAAATTGCAAAAAATAACGTTGCTTCACAAAAATTATTGTTAAAATTAGCCCGATATAAGTCGCTTCCCTCTCTATCCGCTTTTATTAATGGACGATATAATGGAAACAATGAGAGTTTTGGGTTTTTAGATGCTGAACAGCCCTGGTTTGGATCGTCGATGGTTGGAGTAAAGCTTACCGTTCCCGTGTTTAGCTCATTCAAGCGAAGTGCTTCTGTAGCCCAAGAGCGTTTGGAACTTAAAAAACAAATCAATCTATTTGAGGATACTCAACAAGAATTAAACTTAAAAGTAGCGTCGGCTAAAACATCGAGTAGATTGGCTATTAAAAAATTCCAAACCGCTCAAAAAACACTGAAATTGGCTGAAAGTATCGAACGAAAAAATCAAACAAAATTTTACGAAGGATTGGCTTCAAGTTTTGAATTATACCAAGCACAAAATCAGTTGTACACAAGTCAAAATCAATTGCTACTTGCCATGATTGATCTTATCAATGAAAATACAAATTTAGAAACATTACTCCATCAAACTCCTGCAGAATAGTTATGAAAAAAACAATTTATTTAAGTGTCGGAATCTTTTTGTTAAACGCTTGTGGTGAGCCTAAAAAACAAACATTAGAACAACTCATCGAAAAAGGTTCTTTGGAACAATTGCAAGAGAAAAGAAAAGAATTGGTCATAGAGATGGGAAATAATTCCCAAGATTTATCAAAAATCAATCAGGCGATTACTATTTTGGATACCACCCAAAAGAAGGCTTTGGTGAGTGTTTTTGAAGCCAAATCTACCCTTTTTGAACATTATACCTCAGTTCAAGCAACCGTAAAGACAGATCAAAACATGGTCTTAATGCCTGAATTTAACGGTAAAGTTCAAAAAATTCTTGTTAAAGAAGGTGAAACCGTCCAAAAAGGGCAAATTTTGGCTGTTATTGATGATGGAGGTTTGAAAGAACAACTCGAAGTACTGCGGTCTCAATTCCTTTTATCCAAAACACTTTTTGAACGACAAGAACGCTTATGGAAGCAAAATATTGGATCCGAGATAGCGTATTTACAGGCAAAAACAGCCTATAAATCTCAGTTAAAAAGCAAAGAACAACTGGAAAGTAAACTCGATAAAACCCGTGTTAGAGCTCCTTTTAGTGGCGTGGTTGATCATGTAATTATTGAAGAAGGAAATTTGGTAACTCCTGGGCAGTCACCGCTATTTCGCATCATTAACTTTAGAAATATGTTTGTGCATGCCAGTGTTCCTGAAAACTATTTGACGACAATCAATAAAAACACGAAAGTAACGGTTGAAATTCCTGTTTTAAATCTTGAATTCGAAGCTAGAGTGACTAAGAAGGGGAATAATATCAACACAGAAAACCGCAGTTTTAGAGTAGAGGTTAAGGTCCCCGATAATCTTGAAAAGATAAGCCCAAACCTCAATGCTAAAATGCTTCTTAACGATTATTCAAATGCAAATGCTTTGTTAGTTCCTCAAAGTGTAGTATCGGAAAACGCCTCCAATCAGGAGTATGTTTTTATTGCTAATGACAATAGAGCGCAACAAGTTTTTGTTGAAACCGGTCGAACCCAAGGCAAATGGATTGAAATTGTGTCAGGCTTAAAACCTGGAATGAGAGTCATTGAAGAAGGTGCCCGCTTTGTTCGTGATCAGCAACCTATCAAAATTATTGAGTAGCTATGAAAGAACAGCGAAACGCCTCCGAAAAAGATTTTTTATTTTCTACATGGGCGATTACCCACAAAACAATCATATACGTTATCATGGCTATTTTCCTGTTTTTGGGGATCTCGTCGTATTTTACCATGCCTCGTGAAAATTTTCCGGAAATCAAACAAACCAATGTTTTTTTAAGTGCAGCCTACCCCGGAAACACTGCAGAAGATGTTGAACGATTGATTACCAACCCCTTGGAAGATGCCGTAAAAGGCATTTCCAATTTGGTAGAAATCACCTCCACTTCTCAAGAAAATTATTCCATTATAAAACTCGAATTTGATGAAAGTATAACCGTTGAAAGTGCAAAACAGCAGGTCAAGGACAATATTGACGCTGTCATTTCAAGCGAAGACTGGCCAACTTTTAACAATGCCAAAATTGAACCCAATGTGTTTGATCTAAACTTTTCGGAAGAAATGCCCATTTTGAATGTCAATATCAAAGGGGATTATCCGACAGAAAAGCTGAAAGAAATTGCTGAAATTTTACAAGAAAAAATTGAACGTCTGGACGAAGTAAAAGAAGTAGATATTCGAGGAGCACAAGACAAAGAAATTGAAGTCGCCGTTGACATTCAAAAAATGAAGGCTTCAAAAATTAGTTTCGACGATATCATTAATTCGATTGCCAGAGAAAATACTACCGTTGCAGCCGGCAATATTGTCAGTAGCGGATTGCGAAGAACATTGAGAGTTATTGGAGAAATCGAAAACCCTGAAGATCTTGGAAGTTTTGTGGTAAAAAACGACAATGGTACCGTTTTTTTGAAAGACGTTGCTCAAATTTCTTTTAAGGAAAAAGAGAAAACTACCTATGCCAGAGAGTTTGGTAAAAATGTAGTGATGCTCGATGTGAAAAAAAGAGCTGGTAAAAACCTCATTGAAGCCGTCAACAAAATTGTTGAAATGGTTACCTACTCAAAAGAAAATGTTTTTTCGAACAGCCTCGAAATTAGCATTTCCAACGATCAATCCATGTTAACAATCAATCAAGTCAATGACTTGGTTAATAATATTTTGTTTGGGGTACTTCTTGTTGTGACGGTTCTCATGTTTTTCCTTGGATTTAGAAACGCACTTTTTGTTGGCTTTGCAATCCCGATGTCCATGTTCATGTCGCTCATGATTTTACAAGCCCTAGGATATACACTCAACACTATGGTTTTGTTTGCTTTGGTTATGGGACTTGGAATGTTGGTAGATAATGGAATTGTAGTGGTAGAAAACGTTTACCGACTCATGGAAAAAGAAGGTATGAGTCGTATTGAAGCTGCCAAAAAAGGTGTCGCCGAAATCGCATACCCCATTATTGTTTCAACAGCTACTACCATTGCCGCTTTTATTCCTTTGGGAATGTGGCCTGGAACTATGGGTGAGTTTATGATTTATTTTCCCATTACCTTATCTATTGTTTTGGGATCTTCTTTGATTGTTGCTATCTTTTTCAACTCAATGTTGGTGTCTCGATTCATGGAAATCGAAGAACGTACGATAACCCTCAAAGGATTGATTCGCCTAACCTATACAATGGGAGGGTTTGGATTGCTTTTGGTTTTTGCAGGAGGTGTTTGGTCTGGATTTGGAACGCTTTTGATATGCGTAGTTGGACTGGTTTGGCTCTATAAATATTATATCAAAAAATGGGCAGCTTTTTTTCAATTTCAATTCCTTGTAGCTCTCGAAAATCGATATGAAAAAGTGTTGGCTTTTGCCATGCGTGGATGGCGTGCCTATGCTTTTTTGGGTGGAACCGTATTGTTATTGATGCTGACTTTCGTGATTGTAGGAATCGCTTCACCCAAAGTAGAATTTTTTCCAGACAATCAACCCAATCAAATTATTGTATATATTGAATATCCGCAAGGGACTGATATCGAAAAAACTAACGGTATCACAAAAAAAATTGAAAAAGATGTTTTTTCGGTTATCAATGATCCGCTTTATCTAAAAAACGGCTACAATTATATGGTAGAGTCGGTAGTGTCACAAGTGGGAGCTGGCGCGGGAAATCCCGAGACCGATAGTGGCTCTGAAGCCGATATGCCGCACAAAGCCAAAATAACTGCCACCATGCGAGAATTTAAATTTCGCGAAGGGCAATCCAGTGAAGAGTTACGGCAAAAAATTCAAACCCAACTTAATGGAAAATTTCCTGGTGTTTCTGTTTCCGTCGAAAAAGATGCTAACGGACCTCCATCAGGTTACCCTGTCAATATTGAAGTTACAGGTCTGTATTACGATGAATTGATTGTTACAGCAGAAAACATAAGGGCTTTTATAAATAGTCAAAATATTAACGGAATTGAAGAATTAAAAATTGATGTCAATCGAAACAAACCGGGAATGCGCATCGAAATTGATCGTGAAAAAGCAGGCGCTCTTGGACTTACAGCAGGGCAAATTGGAAGACAATTGCGCCGTTCACTGTTTGGTGAAAAAGCAAGTGTTTATAAGTCGGGCGGTGAAGACTATGATATCAATGTTCGGTTTCAGGGTCAAGACCGTTACGATGCCTCGGCTTTGTTCAATCAAAATATCACGTTTAGAGATCAAGCTTCTGGAAAAATTAAAGAAATTCCTGTTGCATCTGTGGTGTCTCAACAAAATATCGTCTCATACAGCGCTATCAAACATCGAGGGTTAAAACGAGTTGTTACGGTTTACTCCTCTATTTTACCAGGCTACAATGCGGTAGAAATTGTGAATCAACTTAAGGTTCGACTCAAAGATTTTACAGAACTTCCAAAAGATGTCAATTATAGCTTTACGGGAGAAATTGAAAAACAAGATGAAAACATGGCCTTTTTATCAAAGGCTCTTGCTTTGGCTTTGATGTTAATCATGTTGCTTTTGGTTTTTCAATTTAACTCTATTTCTAAACCTGCCATCATACTTTTGTCCATCTTTTTAAGTTTTATTGGCGTGTTTTTAGGGCTTGTCATTTTCAACATGACTTTTGTAATTATCATGACCATGATGGGAATTATTTCGCTAGCCGGAATTGTAGTTAACAACAGTGTTGTTCTACTCGATTATACCCAATTGCTGCTCGATCGTAGAAGAAAAAACAATGGACTTACTTCAGAACAACTGCTTCCTAAAGAAGAAATATTTCAAGCAGTAGTCAATGGCGGGAAGGCTCGTTTGCGGCCCGTTTTATTAACCGCAATAACAACAATATTAGGGCTTATTCCGCTTGCCATTGGATTGAACATCAATTTCTTCTCATTGTTTATGGAAGGCGACCCTCAAATTTATATAGGGGGTGACAATGTCATCTTTTGGGGGCCGTTGGCTTGGACAGTTATTTTTGGACTTACTTTCGCAACTTTTTTAACCCTAATAATCGTTCCTGTTACTTTCTATTTAAGTAAACGCGCAGCAATTAAAATAAAAAGTTTAACTTTATAATTCGTTACACTTAATAACCCTAAATACATGAAAACTACAAATTCAACGCTTACTCAAATGGCCAGAGAATCTCTGGACGGAAAATGGGGCCTTGCAGTACTCGGCACTTTCGTTTATTTTATTGTTTTGATGGGAGTTCAGTTGTTGGCTGAAATAGATCCTCTTCTAATGATTGTGACCCTTATAATTAGCGGTCCTATTGCATTGGGATTTATTATTTTTAGCTTAAACATTTCCAGGGACAACGACCCCAAAGTAGAAAATATTTTTGAAGGATTTCAAAATTTCAAATCGGCTGTTGGGGCCTACCTTCTAATGTTGCTTTTTATCTTTCTCTGGATGCTACTATTAATTATACCTGGAATCATTGCAGCATTTTCTTACTCAATGACCTTTTACATTTTGGCAGACGATCCTTCCATTAGTCCTATGGATGCGATTGACAAAAGCAAAGCAATGATGAAGGGAAACAAATGGAAATACTTTTTGTTAAACCTTCGATTTTTGGGATGGGCTCTATTGTGTCTGCTTACTTTTGGAATAGGATTTTTATGGCTTATGCCATACATACAGGTAAGTATTGCCAAATTTTACGACGATATAAAAGAATAAACCCTTTACTATTTATTCATAAAAACAAAAAAACCGCATCTTTTGGATGCGGTTTTTTTATATAAAATTGTTTTTGCTATTTCAATGCAATAGATGTTTTTGAGTCTTTCCATAAATTCACAGAAGATATTTTATTTTCATGAAAAGCAACTTCAGTGAGTTCGTCTTCATTCCAAAAAAACCATTGACCTACTTTTTTACCTTCCTTGTAGTTCCCTGTTGAAACCCTATCTCCAGAAGCAGTAAAAGATTCCCATTTACCCTCGAGTTTATTATTTTTAACAAACCCAGACTGCGCAATTTCACCGTTATCATGAAATACTTTTATCATAACTATGTCCTCAGTGACTTTTTCAAGATGAACAGATGGGTTATTCTCTTGAGCAAACAAAAAACTTCCAAAAAGAATTGCGAGTACTAAATATGTATTTTTCATAATTAAAAGGTGTTAAATGATTCCTATATCATACTTTAATGTTACGAAATATTTTACATGTAACAAACATTAAATTAACATTAAATTAACATGAAACATCTAACTACTTGTTTTTCAGTATTTTAAATTTTAAATATAATTAATAAATCATGTGTTATTTTTGAAATAAGAATTCATTTAACCACCTAAAGTTCTTATTTTTACGCTAAAATTTAGACGAATGTTACGAAGCCATACATGCGGAGATTTAAATATATCCCACAACAATACATCCGTTGTTTTGTCGGGATGGGTCCAAAAAGTACGCGATAAGGGATTTATGATTTGGGTAGATCTTCGCGATCGATATGGCGTTACTCAGCTTATTTTTGACTCCAAACGAACTCCCCAAGAAGTATTTGAAAGTGCCAAAACACTCGGAAGAGAGTTTGTTATTCAAGTCCATGGAACCGTCATTGAAAGAGAATCCAAAAACAAAAACATTCCTACAGGAGACATTGAGGTCCTTGTAGAAACTCTAAAAGTGCTCAACACTTCCAAAACACCTCCATTTACGATTGAAAATAATACGGATGGTGGAGAAGATATTCGAATGAAATATCGATACCTAGATATTCGGAGAAATCCTGTAAAAGAAAGTCTTTTATTTCGTCATCGTGTGAGTATGGAAGTAAGAAACTACCTTTCCAAAAACGGTTTTATTGAGGTAGAAACTCCTTATTTGATTAAATCAACCCCAGAAGGTGCACGCGATTTTGTAGTTCCTTCTCGTATGAATTCGGGTGAATTTTATGCCCTTCCTCAATCTCCCCAAACGTTCAAACAGCTTTTGATGGTGGGAGGAATGGATAAATATTTTCAAATTGTAAAATGTTTTCGAGACGAAGACTTACGTGCTGATCGTCAACCGGAATTTACACAAATTGATTGCGAATTAACTTTCGTAGAACAAGATGATATTTTAAATACTTTTGAGGCTTTAACAAAACACTTGTTAAAATCTCTCAAAGGCGTTGAAGTTGCTACTTTCCCAAGAATGACCTATGATGATGCCATGCGGAGGTATGGAAACGACAAGCCAGATATTCGGTTTGGAATGGAATTTGGCGAATTAAACACGTGGGCAAAAGGAAAAGGATTTCAGGTTTTTGACAAACAAGAGTTGATTGTAGGAATTGCAGTTCCTGGAGCCGCTACTTTTACACGAAAAGAAATTGACAAACTCATTGATTGGGTAAAACGACCGCAAATTGGAGCCAATGGGCTGGTTTGGGTCAAATGCAATGAAGACGGATCTTTTAAATCTTCTGTTGACAAGTTTTATTCGCAAGAAGATTTGTCTGAATGGGCCAATGCGTGTGAAGCAAAAGCTGGAGACTTACTCCTAGTAATGGCAGGCGATACATCGGCTACTCGCTCACAATTGAGTGCCCTTCGAATGGAAATGGGAGAACAATTGGGCCTTAGAAAACCCGATGAGTTTGCCCCTTTGTGGATTGTTGATTTTCCATTATTGGAATGGGATGCCGAAACCGAGCGATATCACGCTATGCATCACCCGTTTACCGCACCCAAACCCAATCAAATTGACCTATTGGAAACACAGCCCGAAAAAGTATATGCTAACGCCTATGATTTGGTGCTGAATGGAAACGAAATTGGTGGAGGCTCTATTAGAATTCACGAACAAAAATTACAAGAACGGATGTTTGATCTGTTAGGATTTACCAAAGAAGAAGCAAAAACGCAATTTGGTTTTCTAATGAATGCATTCCAATACGGTGCGCCACCACACGGAGGAATTGCACTTGGATTTGATCGGCTAGTCGCTATTTTGGACGGAAAAGAAACGATTCGCGACTATATTGCCTTTCCAAAAAACAATAGCGGGCGCGATGTAATGATCGATGCACCTGCTGCAATCGATGCCGATCAATTGAAAGAACTTTCTTTAACAATCAACAAAAACTAATCTTTACCTTCATTGAAACTATTCCTAAAAATATTCACCCTTTTATTAGTAGCAAGTCTTGGATATGGATTTTATATTAAATCCTCCGAAACACTTTTAGGAGATCGTATAATTGGAATTTCTGTTTTGGTGTTTTCATTTGTATTAATGCCCCTTTTCATTGCCTTTCGATGGAAAAAAAGACGAATCGAAGACTATATTATGACCCCTGAAAGTATAGAGAAAATGTCTAACTCGTTGAGTTTCAAAAAAGAAAAAATAAAGAAAAGCAAAAAATAACTGCTCTTAACCAAATAATTATTCCTAACTTCGCAACTTAAATTTTTATAATTATTATACAATGACTGGTACAGTTAAATTTTTTAATGGCTCAAAAGGCTATGGATTCATTACCAACGATGAAACAGGTGAAGACATCTTTGTTCACGTTACTTCTTTAAACGGCCTAGCGCTCAACGAAGGAGACAAAGTAGAATATTCTGAAGAAGACGGAAGAAAAGGGAGAGTTGCTGCCGATGTGCAGGTTCTTGACTAAAAATATTTTATTTTAGACCATCATACCCTTAGCATTAGCTAGGGGTTTTTTATTGCAGTCTTTTTAAATGAAAGAACTGCGTTAACAAATCCGCACTTTCTTTGGCAAAAACGCCCTGTGTAACTTCCGTCGAAGGATGCAGTGTAGTTCCCATCGTTCGGTATCCGCGTTTTTCGTCGGAGGCGCCAAAAACCACTCGTGAAATTTGGCTCCAATACAAGGCCCCTGCACACATTTGACAAGGTTCTAAAGTCACATACAAAGTACACCCTTTTAGATATTTCCCACCCAAATAATTAGCCGCAGAAGTGATGGCTTGCATTTCAGCATGAGCTGTTACGTCATGAAGTACTTCCGTTAAATTATGGGTTCTTGCAATAATTTGTTGATCGGCAACGATGACCGCTCCAACCGGAACCTCGTCCTTATCAAAAGCGCGTTGGGCCTCTTCCAAAGCCTTTTTCATAAAATACGAATCGTCCAAAGGAGTGATTGACATAATTGTTTAGATTGCATTTGATCGTAAAAATACGATTTCAACTCGTACCTTTGTTAAGTGAATAAAAAAATCCTTCCATATCTAGATTCGCCCAAGGCCTTGCGAGCGCTTAATCAAAAGCTGCTCCCTAAATTAGCCAACGAAGTTCGAGAAACTATTGTTGATTTTGTTGCTGTTAAAAAAGGCCACTTAGCCGCCAGCCTAGGAGTGGTAGAATTAACCATTGCGCTTCATTATGTATTTGAAACGCCTAACGATTTATTAGTATGGGATGTTGGGCATCAGGCGTATGGACACAAGCTTTTAACAGGGAGGTTCAACAATTTTGAAAGCATGAGGCAGTGGCAAGGGATTAGCGGATTTCCAAGCAGAGCCGAAAGTCCTTACGACGCCTTTGGAACAGGACACGCCTCTACTTCTATTTCAGCTGTTTTAGGAATGGCGCAAGCCAGTCGATTGAACGGTGACGAGTCCAAACAACACATTGCTGTGATTGGAGACGCCTCTATTGCTGGAGGAATGGCGTTTGAAGGCTTGAATAGTGCTGGAGAATCCAACTCCAATATTTTAATTATTTTAAATGATAACGCCATTGGGATTGATCCCAGTGTGGGTGCTTTGAAATCGTATTTTGGCGAAATAAAATCTGCTGCTTCTCCTAAAGACAATTTTTTTGAAGCGCTGAATTTTCATTATCAAGGTCCAATTGACGGACACGATATTGACAGTTTGATTTTGCATTTAAACAAACTCAAACAAATCAAAGGCCCTAAAGTATTGCACATCAACACAGTCAAAGGAAAAGGAGTTTCGTGGGCAGAATCTGATCCATTGACATACCATGCGCCTGGAAAATTTGATAAAAAAACAGGAACTATTGACTCAAGCCAACATTCCTCATTGCCTCCAAAGTTTCAGGAAGTCTTTGGAAAAACTTTGGTAGAGCTCGGGGCTAAAAACAAAAAAATTGTAGGAATAACCCCCGCAATGCCCTCCGGAAGCTCTTTGAACTTTTTTATGGATGCCTTTCCGGAGCGTTCCTTTGACGTAGGAATTGCTGAACAACATGCGGTTACTTTTTCGGCAGGATTGGCTTCACAGGGTCATATTCCTTTTTGCGCAATTTACTCAACCTTTCTTCAACGTGCCTATGATCAGGTGATTCACGATGTTGCGTTGCAAAATTTGCATGTTGTATTTTGTCTCGATCGTGCGGGTTTGGTTGGAGAGGATGGAGCTACGCATCATGGTGTTTTTGACATTGCCTTCTTGCGCAGTATTCCCAATATGATCGTTAGTGCCCCAAGAAACGAAATGGAACTGCGAAACCTAATGTTTACCGCACAACAAAAAAATAACGGCCCTTTTTCGATTCGATATCCCCGAGGAAGAGGTCGCATACTGAAATGGGAACAACCTTTTGAGTACCTTCCTATTGGGAAAGGACAGCTTCTTAAAAAAGGAACAGACGTTGCCATCCTTAGTTTGGGAACGACCGCTGAAACCATCGAAAACGCACTCGATGCTCTCAAGGAATCAAGCCGATTTTCGCACTACGATTTGCGTTATGCCAAACCTTTGGATACTGATTTGTTACATACTGTTTTCCAAACATATCAAACCGTTGTTGTAATTGAAGACGGTGTGTTGTCTGGAGGAGTTGGGAGCGCCGTGTTGGAATTTTCAAACGATCATCAGTATACTGTTCCAATTAAGCGGATTGGCATTCCTGATCGATTTATTGAGCACGGAAGTTTGGAAGAAATTCGTCATGATGCAAGTATTTCTGTTAGTGCGGTTCAAGGTGTTTTAAATACTTTATAAAACTATCGCATTTTTTGATACCACTCCAATGCTTTTCCATCGGTTAGGCTGGCGACAAAACAGCTAATGTCTAACAATTGTATATACAAATCCCCTTCAGGATGTAGATATTGACTTGGCAAACAAGCCAACGCCAATCGGTCAAATGCAGAAAGCTTTCTTTGTTGGTTATGAACAGAAGCTGTGACAAAAACATCCAGTAAGCGATTGATAACCTGATAACCTTTCAACTCTTTTTCAATGACTTCTGATGATTGATATACTTTGTGAACGCTAATGTCAATAATGTCTTCCATTTGTGCTTTGTACTTGCTAATCTTCATGATGGACGTGGAAAATTTTCCGTCAAGAATGGCCGCTTCGTTTTCTAAAAAAATGGCAACCGCATCGTTTATCAATGTGTTGATAGACAACGCACGCAAATAAGCCACCCGATCAGAAGTATGTTCAAGAGCGTTGTATTTTTTTCTATTGATACTGTCTTTAACCAAATTGATAAGGTATTCAAGGGCATATTCTTCTGAAATCAATCCTAAATTGATTCCATCTTCAAAATCAATCAATGTGTAGCAAATATCATCGGCAGCTTCTACCAAAAAAGCAAGCGGATGGCGGTGATAGGTTCCATCTTCTTTTTGAAGACCCAGTTCTTGAGCAACTTCACCAAAGAATTTTTTTTGAATATCAAAATATCCGTATTTCTTGTCTGCCACATGGGGGGAGGGCTTTATAGGAAGCGAACCTTTGGGGTATTTGGTAAAGGCTCCTAAAGTGGCATAACTCAATCGCAATCCTCCAGGAATTCCTGCTCTGGCTTGGGATAAAATTTTTAATCCATTGGCATTGCCTTCAAAATCACAAAGGTCTTGGTACTGTTCGGGAGTCAAAAGGGTTTTATAAACCGCTCCCGCACCTGATCTAAAAAAATCTCCAATGGATTTTTCACCACTGTGTCCAAAGGGAGGATTCCCAATATCGTGCGCCAAACTAGCAGAGGCAACTATAGCTCCAAAATCATTGCTTTGGTATCCGTAAATTTCTTGGAGTTGGGGGTGTTTTTTTAGCAGAGCCTGCCCTACTCTTCGCCCTAAGGATCTGCCGACTACAGAAACCTCTAAGCTATGGGTTAGACGCGTGTGCACAAAATCTGTTTTTGAAAACGGTATGACTTGTGTCTTATCTTGTAAACTTCTAAAAGAGGACGAAAAAATAATACGATCATAGTCGACCTCAAACCCTATGCGGGTTTCATCCTGTTCAGTACGCAAGCGTTTGTGTGTATCTCCTTGTCTTTTGAGTGATAAAAGCTGTTCCCAATTCATAGCTGCAATGTAAGAAATGATTTTTTGATTTTACACTTGCTCTTAACAATTCAGTAACTGTTTTTTGTTAAATCATTAAACAACCCTTAACGTACCGTTTAAATTGGAAGCGTTCTTTTGCCTTGTAATTTTAACAAACCTAAAAAATGAAAAAACTATTTAAAAATTATTCTTTGTTGTTGATCACTTTATTAATCGCTTCTTGTGGAGGTGACGATAGTGTTGTTATTGGTGAAGAAAATAATGATTCATCTTCTTACACGTTGAGTGGTACTTATTCAGAAAGCAAAACGCTATCTGCTGACAACATTTGGACTCTTAAAGGAAGAGTTACTTTTACTTCTGGAGCTACATTGACTATTCCAGCGGGAACTATAATTAAGGCTCAAGGAGGTACAGGAACTAATGCATCTACTTTAATTATTGCAAGAGGAGCAAAGATTGACGCTCAAGGTACTGCTAGCAATCCTATTGTTATGACTTCAATAGCGGATGATATTGAAGTTGGTCAAAAATTTGGAACTAACTTAAACGAAAACAATCGTGGTTTGTGGGGTGGACTTCTTATATTAGGATATGCTCCTTGCTCATTCGAAAATGACGTTACTGAAGTTCAAATAGAAGGAATTCCAGTAACCGATACCAACGGTCTTTATGGCGGGACTAATGCCACTGACGATTCGGGTGTTGTAAAATATATCTCTATACGTCACGGTGGTGCATTGATTGGAGATGGAAATGAAATCAACGGCCTAACATTAGGAGGTGTTGGTTCAGGAACTACAATCGACAACATCGAGGTTTTCGCAACACTAGATGATGGAATAGAATTCTTCGGTGGAACAGTAAATGTTTCTAATGCAGTGGTTGCTTGGCAAGGGGACGATGGAATTGACATCGACCAAAA
>Ga0181553_10000191_pt1 | contig 49357 bp, 99 predicted proteins | sample 011ome_17_FD_133753 | JGI IMG/M metagenome (GOLD analysis project Ga0181553, IMG submission 133753) | Coastal salt marsh microbial communities from the Groves Creek Marsh, Skidaway Island, Georgia - 011502XT metaG (megahit assembly) | ecosystem: Environmental > Aquatic > Marine > Intertidal...
GGCGTAAACAGCTTCTTTCTGTTCTTTTCTCATTACGCCTTCTAGGTGTACTATTTCTTTCCATGCAGATGGACCATATACGGCTGATATGTAACTACGTAATTCTTCACGCATCTCATCAGCTTTCTTTTTATGCATCCATACTTCCATAGCACTGGCTTGGACACCTCCACCTAGTTTTTTATACCAAGGTGGTTTATCCGCTTTCTGATGTGCGTAATCAACATCAGATATTGCTTTAGCCCATTGGCCGAGCTGACCATGCATATCTTGAATATCACGCCCAACAGATATTGCTTGCTTTATTCCATTAAAAGCACTTGTTGCCAAACCGATGGCAGTTACCGGATCAATCATTCACATTCCTCCATACTATCGATATTTATAAAAACGAACTATTTTACAAGCCTTTGTTTTTAAACAATTTCGTTCGGCGCTTTTTTGTGTACATTGCTTTCAACATGCTGTAGGATGGTATTATCAAAAGGAGATAGAAGATGAAATATACAGTTTATCAGATCCGCTACACAGAAGACGAAATCGCTGGAATCAATGCTGGTACTAAAAGCATGAAGCGTGAGATTCGCGATGACATGGCTATGGATTTCCGTGGTGAGAAAATGGTTGATCTTGTTGAAAAAGCTCTATACGAAAATCTTTATACTGGTGTGGCTCAAATCGAAGCTACTTGTTTAGATGAAGTCTTTCAAGTTGGTAACATTGGTCCTGAGTCTCAGATCACTCGTCTTGATCGTATGGCTTCTGTATCAGTTGGTGATCTTATCGAAGACGAAGATGGTAACCGCCACGTTGTAGCAAACTTTGGATTTAAGGAGGTAGCGTAATGATTATTGTAAATGATATTCAAGATGCATTGATGATGAGAAAGAAACTGATGAGCATTGTTCGTCGTTCTCATAATTTTGGCCATAGTCGTGCCACTGTTTTAATTGAACTACTCGACATTGTTGACGATCTTCAGCAGAACATTGAAAGAATGGAAGCTGATATGGAAGTTCAGCATGATCTTTGGAGGACTGAAATTCAAATGGAGGAATCTTCTAATGCAGCGTAAAGGTAAATCACACAAAGCGGCCATGGGAAGTGATGGCCGCGTCGCATTAGGCGAAATCATTGATTTTATGAATGAATGTGCCGGAGTTTTAGAACTTGAAGGCGATGAAAAATCTGCTTTTTATTTCGAGCAAATCGCTGAGTTTTTAACTGAGAATCCTTATAAGGGTTTAAAAGAGCATGCAGGACGAGTTCTAGGCTTATAAATAAAAAATGTCAAGAGTAGTCAACATAGCAAGTGGGATATTAACCATGACAGGACTCGGAGCAGTAGCCGTAACTTTGTCTATGATGCATCCTTCGATAGATACTAAACAGCATGACTGTTTGGCGATGAATATCTATCATGAGGCGAGGGGTGAAGTCATAGAAGGTCAGATCGCAGTAGCACATGTTACACTAAATCGCGTAGACCATGGAGAATGGCCAAATAATATTTGTGATGTAGTATATCAGCCTAAACAATTTAGTTGGACGTTTATGATTGCAGATCAATCTCCTACTGAATTTAAAGCTTGGGCACAAGCAAAAGTTATTGCGCGTGACGTAATGATAGGAAACGTAGATGATCCTACCGAAGGAGCTACATTTTATCATGCTACATATGTAAATCCATTTTGGGCTGAGCAAATGGAAATAAGTAAAATAATTGATAAACACGTATTTTATACTTGGGATGGAGTTTGGGACGAATAGATGATTAATTATAAATTTAATGAAGGTGAATTGATAGCAGAATTTAAAGATTATATCGATGCTACATATGATGGGCATTATGCAACTAATAAGTTCCAATCAACAGAAGTGATTATTGCAAGAGGCCATGGTACAGGCTTTTGTATGGGAAATGTTGATAAGTATTCAAATCGTTATGGTAAAAAAGGCACTCGGGCTGATGCTCGAAAGGATTTAATGAAAGTTCTCCACTATGCCCTCATTCAACTCTACATTCACGATAGCGAAGAAGAAATATAAATGGATTGCATATGATGCGGATGGATATGTGCTAATTATATCACACTCAAAAAAGATTGTGGCACGCCATTTACAAGATTTAGGATATGATGTAATATATAATCTGTAAGCGTTAATAACGAATGTATGGACCGCGGGGCAGTACCGCGCTGCTCCACCATAAACACACTGAGACGTGCAAGCGTCAGTAAGTCTAAGTAGGCTCGCAACCTTGAGCAGCAGTGTGTTTTTGATGGGGCAGAAATAGGATCGACATGTATTCTAGTTTACAAAATACAAATGCAAACGATAATTTTGCACCATCTGGTTACGCGCTAGCCGCATAATACAGGGGGTTGGCCACTTACCTAGCAACAGAAAAGTGGTTTTATTATTAACTTAACTTAGGAATAAAAATATGAAATTCGCAGCAATTGCAGCAGCCGCACTTGTAACGGCAACATCTGTCTCAGCTAATGAGATTGGTGCAACAGGCATCTCTTGGGGTGTAGAAACAGAAGCAGCGTATACACTTAACGACGCAGCTGGTAACGATGTAGAAGATTTTGGTGTAAAAGTTACTCCTGAAATCGGATACACAATGTTTGGTGTAGGTCTTACAGCCGATATGGACATTGCAATTTACAACAATGAAGAATTTAAACTGGACAAAGCATTTGATGATCCAAAGATCAACTTCGGTGCATCATACGAATTGTTCAATGGTCTTGCGTTGTTCGGTGAAACAACTTGGGATATCGACGGCGAAGATGCTGTTGCAACAAAAGTTGGAGCTACTTTTAACTTTTAATAAATACTTCTAAGGGTCACTACTTAATAAGTGCGCGGGGGGCCATGGTAAGCCCCCCTTTTTTATGAAAGGACTACACTATGAAAAAATTATTGTTAGCCTTAGGATTTGTTGCTGCATGTGCACCAGCACATGCTGATATGATTCAGATAAATGTACCGTGCGATCCAGCGCCTGAAGTAATGAGAATAATGGCCCAATATAAGAATGCATTATTGCTTCAAGGTACCGGTACTATTGCTTCTAAAGATGGAAAAACTTTTACATCAGCAGGTCAGATATTTTTAAATCAAGATACTGGAACACTTGCATTTGTATTATCTTTTCCAAACGATGATGGCCCTATGATGTCATGTTTAATTATAGCAGGTTCTGAATGGGAACCATATGCTGGCTCTCAGCCTTGGGATGAAAAGAAAGAAGACTTGTAATGTGGGTTTTAATATTTGTTTATCTTTATGACGAAATCCCTTATGCAGAAAAATACGGCCAATATAGATTTATGAATGAATGTTTTCAAGCCAGAGAAAAACTTGGGCTTGAGCTATCAGGAAAAAGTGGTTACTTTCCCTTAGGGCAACAAGCAATCTGTATCAAGAAATAATCTTGTATAAATAGATACACTGACAATGAAAACGGTGTATAAGATGTACAAGAATATTTCTGGACTTTTTTGGTTATTACTATTACTTTTTATTATGTTTAGTAGTATAGCGGTCTTTGCGCAAGATGCTTCAGATCCTATAGTTACAGAAAATTATAATGAGAGTGTAGTTGATTCTAATTCTAAAACGAAGGTAGAATCTCCTCCTCCTTCTGCAATCTCTCCGTCAATTAACTCGTCTAATTCTGATTTATGTACAGTTGGTATTTCAGGCGCTGTGCAAACACAGATACTTGGCATTTCGACAGGAAGTACAGTGAGAGATATGAATTGCGAAAAATTAAAGAATGCTAAGGTACTATACGATATGGGCATGAAAGTCGCGGCCGTATCTGTTATGTGTCAAGATGAAAGAGTATTTAATGCAATGATGAATGCAGGCACGCCTTGTCCGTATGATGGACTAATCGGCGCTGAAGCAAAAGTAGCATGGGAGGCTAATAAAGAAGAAATACCAGATGAAGATAGTGCTTCATTTAATCCATTAAAGGATATGGACGATGATCAGAAATCTACTTTCTACGGCAGCGGTATCGTTGCTGGTCTTCTCTTCTTATTGTTACTCTGACACAACATACGGAGTGACACAGAACGCAGCGACAATGGGATTGTCGTGGAATATGACTGGTCTATTACCTAATGGAGCTGATGGTAGTTTACCTTATATAAAAGTCGATATACACGGTTTAACATATAGATATACAATGGTGAAGGACCCTAATACTGGATCTACAGTTTATATAAGAAATCAAGATTTAGAAGGAAATGGCTACATATTAGAAGAACAAGATGATTGGGCAGTAGGAAATCCAGGAGGAACACTACAAAAATATATTAGATTTCCATATACGCCGGCTTCTAGATTTGGTAGTGGTTCTATAGATGTAGAAGGCGGCGGAGAGATTACTGATCCCAGCGTAACATATAATTATAGACTTGAAGTTGATGATCGGCTTATGTTATGCACCGTAACACCATTAGCAGATCCTGCTTGCCCTGGTTTTGATCAGGCTTTATTAGATTATTTAAATAAACTTGAAGTAAATCCGGACGATCCTTTTTACGATGAATGGGTACAGGCCAATTTGTCATTGAACGATGAAGAAGGTGAACAAGAAGTTGAAGAAACAAAAATGCCAGAAGAAAAGTTATCTAACTTTGAAAAAGAATTAGGTGGTGAAAATACAATAGAAGATTTGGTTAATACAAACCAACAAAGAATTTTTGCTGCGCTAGCAGCTATACCAAAGATTGAACCATACTATATGATAGATATACCGGGCGGTGAATACGAAGAGACTCTTACATTAGAGGATACGAGTTTGCCTGACAATCCAAGAGCGATGAGAAATTTAGCATCAGATGCTAATCACAAGAAAATGGTACGCTCGCAATATGATAGAGAACAATAAAGGAAAATAAAATGTTCAAATCTATTACGTTTATGAGTGCATTTTTAATGGCAACTTCTGCGTTTGCAATTGATTCGCCTATTACTGGCAATGTATCTTCTAAGTGCTCTATTCATACCGATGTAGCAGGAGTTTATGGTAACCCAACGCCTGACGAATTAAGTAATCTAGCAGCTGACGGAGGGGTATTACCAATAATTCGCTATGATGTAACTATTGCAGATTATTATATTGCAAAGATCTCATGGCCAACTTCATTTACCTCATCACCCTCGCTTTCTGATTCAGTGACATGGGATGGAGAAGTAACGGTATCATCAACATCAGATGCTAATATGTCAGGCTACGAAGCCGCTAAAGTTGAATATGATAATCATACTGAATACGATCTTACTATCGCAGGTTCTACCTGGTTTACAGTTGAATCAGAAGCAAAATATGGTGTAGGTAAGTCTCTGCCAGGTGGTGAATATAAGGCCAATGTTGTTGCGGAGTGTATCGCGGACTAATGAATAAATTTTATTATGGGTTAGCGATATGCCTAATTACTTCTAGTGCTATCGCTCATGAGCTTACTCCCACATATCCAGAGTTAAAGCCATCGTATATTGATGAAGTATCAGTGACGACTATGAAAATGTGGAACAGGAGAAATGACGTACAATATTATGAGATAGGTGTTTTTGATAAAGAATGGAATCCAGTTCCGTTTGCATCGCCATTTAGATTACTAAAGATGGATTACCTTGAGCACAAATCATTTGAAATTTACATAAGAGATAAAGACGCAACTCGTGTTGAATATATTTGTACAACATCTAAACAATTAAAATCTGTTGTACAATCAACCGGAGTAAAATCTAAGATATGCTCAAGAATGAAATGAGATGATTTATGAAACGCTTAGTATTATTGTTTATCATATTTGGATCTGCTGTTAATGCAGATTCAAGTTCATTAAATTTACAGTTGCCGAGTGTACCCGGTAATTATCAGTCTGACAAATTTAGAGCAGGTGAACTTGATTGTTCTAATGCTATTGGCTCTGCTACTAACTTAGAGTTTGGAGTTACAGGATTAATAGATAAAGGTGATTATGATCAGTTGAACAACTATATTAATGGTGGTACTGATGTAGGCGTATATGCTAGAATAATGATACCACTTGGCAAAAGAGTAAAGTCACGCATTGATTGCAATAGGTTATATGATTTAGAATTAAGAAAGAAACAGCTCGAAGTAATGAAACTCGAGCGAGAATTACAACAGCTAAGAGAGCTACAATTCGAGGACTAAAATGGAAATAGTAACCGTATCTATTTTCGCAGGGTTTTTTACGTTTTTTGGATATAATGTAGCAGAACATCTTTGGGAAGAACATAAAGCCTTTCGAGCTGAACAAGGGGATGAAAGATGGCAGAATTTGAATTTGGAGGAGCAACCTTCAAAGGTGGAAGGATGTTCGCCGTCCTTACCGCTCTTAGTACCTTAGGAGGAGGTGCTTGGGCTGGATTTGAATTTTACAAAGATTATATGGATATGAAAGAGATTATCCAGAACATTGATACTGATGCAATTGCAGCTCGCAATAATGTAATTGAAACCAAGCTCGATGAAGCCATAGATTATACAAGAGATATCAAATCTGGTTTGAGAGATGACATTCTCAAACTTGAAGCTAACATTGATCGCATGGAAGACAAAGTAGATGGTTCTGAACGCAGAGTCAAAGATACTCAGGCTTCTATAGAATCGACACTTGCTGGTGTTCGTAATGATCTGAACCAGCAAAGCAAAGACGTAACTTCTTCTATTCGAGAGGTTGAAGCTACAGTAAGAGCATCTGAAAAAGATGTACGTAATGTGATGAAAGAAACCGTCAGAGATCTTGAAGAAAAAATGGATAGACTTGACAATAGTCTAAGAGAAACATTACAAGAAGCTCTCGATAATCCACTATCAGATTAAAATATTTTTTTGTTAGCGCAACAGTCAGCGCTATCATTTTATAGATAGCATATCTCAAAAAAGGAGTTGTGCTATGTGTTCACCTTTCGTTCGTAAAGAAGCTAATCGTTTAAATTGGTTAGTAAAAGGTCATCTTATTAATATTAATGAAAGCGATAAGGTGGTAGAAAGGATATACGATAGCTATATGAAAAGATTATGGGGTAACACTGAAAGAAACGAATACGGTTTAGCTGGATTCGAAGCGGCTTATAAGCAACGAGAAGCAGAAGCTTATAATAGAGAAATAACAACTGTAGCCGTATTAGGTGGACATTACGATTAATTAAAAAAAATTCATTTCTTCGGCGCTTTTTTGTGTACATTCATTTCGCAATGATGTAGTATATACCTATCAAAAGGAGATATTATATTATGGCACATGAAGTAGAAATGATTAACGGTCAAGCTCAACTCGCATACGTTGGCGATGTACCTTGGCATGGTCTTGGCGTTGAAGTACGCAATGACATGACTCCCGAACAGATGATGCAAAAAGCTGGTCTTGATTGGGAAGTCGAAAAAGAAGAAGTACAAACAGTATCAGGTGTAAAAATTCCTGGTAAAAAAGCTTTGGTTCGTTCTTCTGACGGTTCAGTTTTAGACATGGTCGGTGACGACTGGAATCCAGTACAAAATACACAAGCTTTCGAATTCTTCTCAGATTTCGTAATGGCCGGTGATATGGAAATGAATGTAGCAGGATCTTTAAAGGATGGAAAAAATGTATTCGCTCTCGCAAAAATCAAAGAGTCTTTCACCATTCTCGGCGAAGACCAAGTTGACTCCTATCTTTTGTTTAGCAATCCTCACCAATATGGTAAAGCTGTTGATATTCGCTTTACTCCCATTCGTGTTGTATGCAATAACACGCTCACATTTTCTCTAAATTCAAAGTCTAAAAACTTTGTAAAAGTTGGCCATCGTTCAGTCTTCGATGCTGATATGGTTAAAGAGCAAATGGGACTTGCTTCTGAAAAGTTTGCACAGTACAAAGAGATGGCAGAATTCTTGTCAACTCGTCGTTATAACACAGAATCACTAATTCAATACTATAACGAAGTATTCCCACATCGTGAATCTCGTACTGTTTCAGCTTTCGAAGATTTGTCACGTACAGCTCAGCTAGCAGCTTCTAATATCGAAACTCAGCCTGGTGCAGAGTTTGGTCAAGGAACTTGGTGGCAGGCATTTAACTCTGTTACATATATGACTGACCACGTTCAAGGTCGTAGTGCAGAGAGTCGTTTGAATAACCAGTGGTTCGGTTACAATCAAGGGCGTAAGATCAACGCCGCTAACAAGGCAGTAGAATTCGCTACTGCCGCTTGAGGAGATATATTATGAAAGACACAAATTCAGGAAGTTATATGGTTACTGCAAAAGATGGTAACGTCCAAAAATTTAATGCTTATGTAAAAAACGATACTGGTTTATATGCTACGAGGTTTTTTACTGATAACTATCCTCCTGGTCCTAAACAGTGGAATGGTAAGGGTTGTAGTAGCTTTAAAAAACCAGAAGATGCTATAGCATTTGGATATAAAATTGGAGCTGCAGTACGTAAGGCTGGGGACTGGCCTTCAATTAAATATGCTGTCGAACTGGCGCATGAGTATAAAAAAGAATTTGCATAATGAAAATTATAAATGATGAAAAGAACCCCTCATTGTTAGGGGTTCTTGAACCCGGTGATCGTATTGATGAATATGAAAAATGGGTGAACAATCTTAATCAAGATCTAAAAGATTCTGGTTATGATCAATATGAATATAGAGTCCTACAAAAGCGAAATAGGATCTACATAGATAAGTTGGAGTACACTTAAGGGGCAAAATTGCCCCTTTATTTTTTAGTATAAATAGATACGTATTATATTCAAGAGGATACTATGCTCAGATTTAAATCATTTATACTGGAGAAATCAATGTTTAGTGCAATGAATCGTACTGAGTGGGAAAAAGTGAAAGCTCGTACTACTGATTTTAGAACTGATATTCTTAAAAATGCGATTAAAGCAGGTAGTCCAGTTCCAGATATTAACGGCAAAGATTTAGAAATAAAAAATACAAAAAATAATTTAGATTCCATTACTGCGTTTGTCGATAACACAGAAAAAGATTTTAAACTTGAACTTGAAAACGGTACAATAATTTCTTCTCTTAAAATTGGTAAGTCTGCCTTATTTGGTGGTCAAGGCAAAGGTCAGGGCATGACTGGCCAAACTGCTGATGCAGAATCTTTACAATGTATCTACATAGCAGCGATGCTTGGAGAAGGATCTAGTAAACCATTCTCGCATTTTACAGTAGAAACTTTAGCCGATTATAAAGATAAAGTTGATGTTGATGTACCGTTTGAAAGATATTCTGTTTTAGATGCATCTTGGCACGAATCTGGATATGTTACTGCTAAAGCTTTAATAGATAAGAAATATGTAAGCAAAGAGCATATTATTCATCGTGGTTCTAAAACTATGAATGCTATATATGCAAAAAAAACAAAAGCCCGAAAGAATGAAGGTCTGCCTCCAATGCAGAATGATAAATGGAATCCAGGCGATATATGGGCTGTCAAGAGTGGAGTAGATGTCGACGAACGTATTAGCGATCAAAGCCAAGCTCTATGTAATCAAACAACCTTAGAAAACTTTTTAAGTAGAGACATCGTAGGTATTTCACTTAAGAAAATAGGTAATTTAAAACTAAAAGCAAAAGTATCAGAATATAATATAGAAAAGAAAAGTATCGATACTCATAAATTTTCTGGGGTTTCTTTAGAAACTACTGCAGGAAAGGGTATTTGGACATCTAAATATGGCTTTGCTTATTTTGATGGTAATGGTAAATTAGATATAAGAGCACCTAATTTGTTTACTCCGCTAAATATGGAAATTATTCAGAAAGGCGCAAGAGGTGGTAGAACTGGATATACGCAAATTACTTATTCGGCAAAAACACATTTGAATGTAAACTTGCCTTCTAATACTATGTTAAAAGAAAACGCCAAAAAATTAGCAAGTAAAAATCCTCCTAAACTCTTAGTAGATAATTTTTATAAAATGGTAAAAAAAGTTCATCCAACTTATACTAAGGACGAGCATGAAATTGGAATATCAGAAAAAGCAGGCCAAGCTCATTTCATCCATGCTATTTTAGGTGTAACTCATATAGCTTATGCTATTATGAACACTTCTCAGGTCGCCAAAAGAAATGACTTTATTTCTGAAATAGTTAATGTAGCAGGCGCAAAAACAAACGATTCATCGGCTTATGTAAAGGTAGCGGCAACTTAATGGAAAATTTTAAGCAGCATATTACTGAAAATAAAAATACTCATATGACTCATATCGAGGATAAGGTTCTTTATGGTGGCGTAAAAGGAACAAGAGAAGCTATCATGGCTTTGCGATCTCTACGCGATATGTTAGGAGGTGTACACGATGGATCTGTTAGCGTTAAGTGGGATGGTGCCCCTGCTGTCTTTGCAGGTATCGATCCTAATGATGGAGTATTCTTCGTTGCGAAAAAAGGGATATTCAATAAGAACCCCAAAGTTTATAAGACAGCTGCAGATGTTGATGCTGACACTAGCGGTGATCTTGCTGATAAGCTTAAACTGGCTCTTAAACACTTGCCTGAACTGGGAATTAAAGGAGTTGTACAGGGTGACTTCTTGTATAGCTCAGGTGACTTGGAAAGAGCTACTATAAGTGGTCAGAAATATATTACATTTCACCCTAATACAATCGTATATGCGGTACCTGCAGATTCTGATGCTGCAAAAGAAATAACATCTTCAAAAATTGGGATAGTCTGGCACACTACATATATAGGTAAAACGTTTGAATCGATGAAAGCATCTTATGGTGTTGATGTATCTAAATTAAAGAAATCTAAAAACGTGTGGTCACAAGATGCTATGCTTCGTGATCTTACTAAATTGACTATGACAAAAAAAGATACGGAGGAAGTTAATGAGTATCTATCGCAAGCTGGTAAATTATTTAACCAGATATCCGGCTCAACGCTCAAGCAACTCGAAAATAATAGATCACTCGCTCAACTTATTGAAACCTACAATAATTCCTTTGTCAGAGCGGGTACAGTCATTACAGATACAAGACGACACGTATCTGGCCTCATTAACTGGATCAAACAGCGATATCAAAAAGAAATAGATACAAGAAAAACTGATAAAGGAAAAGCTGCTCAGCAGAAAAAACTAGATGAAATACTATCCTTTTTTAGTACATCTAATAGAACTTCACTACAAAAAATGTTCGAATTACAAAAAGTTATCGTTTTAGCGAAATTAAAACTTATAAATAAACTAAATGACTTACAAAACACAAAGACATTTGTAAAGACTCGTAATGGATATAAAGTAACCGGAGCCGAAGGCTTTGTTGCTATTGACACACTTGGTGGTGATGCTGTTAAATTGGTTGATCGTATGGAATTTTCATACAACAATTTCAGCAAAGATATATTAAAGGGATGGGACAAACCGGGAAGAAAATAAAAATGGCAAAACCATTAGATTTTAAAGATTTTTTGGCTGTAGACTATATGCCTGGCGAAGATGGCATTATCAAAAAGGCAGCTAAGAAAAGAAAACAAGATACGCCTACAGGTAATACTGGTGAATCAGTAAAAGAAACTACGTGTAACTGCGGACCAGATTGCGAATGTAATGGCGAATGCAATGAAAATTGCAATTGCGGCCCAGAATGTAATAACGTAGATGAAGCTCTTGATATGGTGCAACGCCGTAAAAGAGCACGTCAAATGCTGAAGTATAAATCTAAGATTAAAATAGGCAGAGAACGTGCAGCTCGTAGAATTGCTTCTTCTCCTAAGCTAAAGAAACGTGCTCGTAAAAAAGCTCGTGAAGCTATGCTTAAGAAAATTACCAGAGATATTCCAAAAGGCGAATTAACTTACGCGCGTAGACAGGAAATCGAAAAACGTTTGGATCAACCTGCAGCTAAAGCTAAGATTGAACGGCTTGCGAAAAAATTATTCCCGCAGGTTCGTAAAGACGAAATGGCTAAGAAGCGTGCAAGATAATGATCAACTCATTTAGTCAGTTTTTAGTTGAAGAAGAACGTGAGATTTATTTTGCATTTGGCAGAATGAATCCACCAACCGTTGGTCATGGTAAACTGTTAGATGCGCTTTCTGCAAAATCTGGTAAAAATCCGTATAAAGTATTTTTATCTCAGTCACAAGATAAAAACAAAAATCCATTATCATATACAGATAAAATTAAACATACTCGCAAAATGTTTCCAAAACATGCGAGAAGCATTATGGTGAATAAAAAAGTAAAAACACCGATGGATGCTCTTGTTGCGTTATATAACGAAGGCTATGTAAATGTAACAATGATAGCCGGATCTGATAGACTCAGAGAATTTGATGTCTTATTAAACAAATACAATGGTCAGAAAGGTCGACACGGGTTTTATAATTTTAAATCAATTAAGATTGTAAGTGCCGGTGCAAGAGATCCTGATGCCGAAGGTGTTGAAGGTATGTCAGCATCTAAGCAACGTGAAAACGTAAAGAAAAACGATTATGCTGCTTTTTCTAAAGGCCTTCCTAATAATATGCCTCATAGAGATGCAAAGGCTCTGTTTAATTCTGTACGTAAAGGAATGGGGTTAAAAGAGCAAAATGAATTTAAAAGACATATTCAACTTAAAGCCGTATCAGAAACTAGAGAAGCATTTATTAAAGGCAGCTTGTTCGAAACAGGTGAAGAAGTTATCATTAAAGAAACAAATCAAATTGGTACAATAACTGTTTTAGGATCTAATTATCTTATTATAGAAACAAAAGACGGAAAAACACGTCAGTGGTTAGATGCGGTTGAAAAGATTGAAGAAGCTTATCAACACGATGAGGGAACACCGGCTGCTACGAAAAAAGCAAAAGCCATGACTCCTGGCCAGAACGAAAGAAAATTGACTGATAAAGAATTAAAAGATCGAGAAAAATACGCACAAGATTTACCAGATAATGAGTTTAAGAAACGTTACGGTAAAGATTGGAAATCAGTAAAAATTGCTACTGCTACTAAAATGGCTAAAGCTAAAAATGAAGATGCATGCTGGGATTCGCATAAACAAGTTGGTATGAAAAAGAAAGGGAACAGAATGGTTCCTAATTGTGTACCAAAAGAACAGCAAGATCCTGAAATTGCAAATCGCCCAGGTTCTCAGCCTAAAAAATATCACGTTGGTTTAAGTAAGGCACAAAAAATCAGAAGAGATCGTCAGTTTAAAAAACAGGCCAAAATGTCTGATAGTGATCCAAAGGCATATAAGCCTGCACCCGGTGATGCAAAAGCAAAAACAAAATTATCTAAACATACCTTAAAATATAGAAAAATGTACGGGGACGATTAATGATTAGTTTTAAATCTTATATAGAAGAAGATGCAACGGCTTCTTTAAAAAAGAAAGCAGAAAAAACTGGCATGCCATTAGGTGTTCTTCGTCAGGTTTATAATAGAGGTGTAGCCGCATGGAAAACAGGTCATAGACCTGGTACTACTCCATCACAATGGGGTCATGCAAGAGTAAATTCATTTGTTACCAAATCATCTGGTACATGGGGAAAAGCAGACAAAGATCTAGCAGCGAAAGTAAGAGGCAAATAAATGACCGTAAAATCAGCAGATAAAAAACCTGAAAAATATATAGGAGCTGACGGAAAAACAAAAATCCGTATGGTACCTGTCGACAGAGAGGTTGTAAAGAGCGAAGCTTATAATGAGCCACAAGGCCAAGCAAAACGTATAGCATCTCCATTACAAAAAGCTCGGATGGATAAAGAAAAAGCTGATCGCGATCGTGATGGTAAACTAAAATCAGAAGGTAAAACTTTCAAAGACTTTAGAGAAGCTAATACTCCTGTCGGACAGCGTGACAAAATGAAAATCATCGATCGTAAGCCTCACCCCGATGGTGGTCATATTGTAACTATGCAAACAAAAACTGGTAAAACCATTAAGCGCCATTTAAAGAATGGTAAAGTCAAAGATATGAAAGAATCAGTTAAAAAGGGAACTCATATTTCCGATGATCCAAAGGCCCAAGAAAGAATTGAAAAATTCTTTAAAGGTTTGAAGCATCAGCCTAAGGGCAAAGATATGAAAGATATGTTCGGGTTCATGATGAAACAAATGGGCTATAACCCTAAAACCGGCCTTAAAGAAGCTACAGATGATGATTACCATAAAACTCTTGGCCCAACAAAGAACTCTGATGAAGGTATCGCGGCTTTAAAAAAGAAACACGGCATGTCTCATACAAAGGCAGTTGCTACAATGAAAAGACTTATGGGTGAAGCAATCGATATGTCTAAGGTTGGTACTAAAGCTACTATCATGCATCCTGTTACTCGTGTTTCGAAAAAGGTTGATAAGAAAGATGTGAAAAAACATGTTGATGCAGGTTGGATGCACATGGGTCCAAAACGTAATCGTGTAACAAAGGGACCATTTAAAACAAAAGAAGGCTATGCATCTGATGCACAGCGTAAAGCAGTATGGGCTTCTAAGAACGAAAAAGCCAAAAAAGAATCTGTTGATGAAATCCTTGATACTCCAAAAGCGATGCAAAGCTACGATACCAAAAACAGAGCAAGTTATGATAAAGCAGCAAGTTCAGCGGCAGCCAAGATTCTTCGAGGAAAAGATAAAGATGGCAATAGAGCAGATCATCGTCCTGAACTTAAAACTATGGATAAAAGAAAAAAAGGTATGGCAGCAGCAGATATGGTAGCAGTCAAAAGAACCTTTGATGCTCTTAGAGGTAAGAAATGAAAACTTTTAAACAGTTAAGAGAAGCTAAAGATCCTGGCGAATATGATCAAGAAGGTGATATGGCTAAGACGCAGCTAAAAACTATGATGGATGCAGCTCAAGAACTTGATGCCATGTTAGGTGATAACGATAATCTACCTGAATGGGTTCAAAATAAAATTACTAAAGCTACTGACTACATAGATTCAGTAAGAGATTATTTGAAAGCTGAAAATAATGATTAGTTTTAAAAACTTCTACGAAGAAAAAGATCCGAGGATTAAAGCTGCTGGTGTTAAGGGTTATAATAAACCAAAAGGAACACCTAGCCATCCAACGAAATCTCATATCGTAGTAGCTAAAGATGGTGATAAAGTTAAGACGATTCGCTTTGGTCAACAAGGTGCTTCGACTGCCGGTGATCCTAAAAAAGGTGAGTCAGCAAAAATGAAGGCAAAACGTAAATCTTTTAAAGCTCGTCATGGTCGTAATATTGCAAAAGGTAAAATGAGTGCTGCCTATTGGGCAGATAAGGTTAAATGGTAACTTATATAAATAATGCAAATAAAGGAATACAGGAATGGCCGATGAAACTACAAAGGCCCGTTTAGAACGTATAGAGGACAAAATGGATAAGATGGCGGAAGCAATGATATCCTTAGCTCGATTCGAAGAAAAAATGGAAGCCTATAATAAATATCGCGAAGATTCCTGGACTAGGATGAATAAGTTTAGTGAGAAACTAGATATTATAGAAAAGAAATGTGACGAAAACGCTAACACCGTTGGAGTTATTAATAAATTGTTCTGGATTTTTACCGCAGTTGCGGCCAGTGCAGTTGCAGCCCAAATTTGGATGTAAGGAAACTAAAATGAAAACGCAAGACATTAAAAATATTGCTCGGGCCATGCAACAGGTGGCCGAAAAACTAGCAGGTGGTCAGCATAAGCTGGACAAAGATAAAGATGGCGACATCGATGGAAAAGATTTTGCGATGATGCGCAAAAAGAAAAACGAAAAAGTAACTACTGCTGCTGGTCAGGAAGTTGATAAGCCAATCAAACATGACTGTGCAACTCATGTAGAGCATGCGGAATGGGGTAAAGGCCAACCTATTTCTGGTATGCATACTATCGTTGAGACTACTGAAGGTGAAGGCTATGTTACACATTACGATGTGATGTTTAAGCACGGTATCGAAAAAGATGTGTCTGTAGATAATCTTAGAATTCTTGTTTCAGAAGCACATGGCCATTCTATTAATGCTTCAAAGAAAAAGAAAATGGCCGAAGATGAAGTAGAAATTAATCCTACTATGAAAACTAAAAAAGAGAAAAAAGGTAGTGAAGTAAGTACACAGGTTGACGAAGCTATGCAAGAAAGCGCAAAAGCAGCGGCTACAGGTTTTGCTAAATTACACAAAAATCTAAAAGTAAGTTCTTTTGGTAATAATCATTTCGTTCATCATAAAGATGACGAAGATGGTGCAGAAGCCGTTAAGTTCTCTCATAAAGGTGGTCAAATTCATGTGAGTCATGATGCTGGAGCTACTGGTGGTGGTACGAAAAAGGCTAAATCTGTTGCTGATGCTATTTCACATGCGAAAAAGATGACTGGCATAAAGGAAGAAGTTGAACAGGTTAATGAGCTTGATAAAAAAACTTTAGGTTCTTATATTAAGAAAGCTGGTCCTGATGCTGTAAAGCAAACAGCACAAGCTAAGCGACATGCAGATGCTGGTGATATGGCTGATAAAGATAGAGATATGTACAAGCATTATGCTAAGTCTCAGCGCGCTACGGATAAAGCTAAAAATCGTCAAAAATATATTGGTAAAGCCGTAGATAAACTTACTGCTAGTTATAAAACTGAAAGTAAGAATGCCGCGCTTATGAAAAAACTTGCTAAAGCTTCTGCGCCTTCTGAAAAAGGTAAGAAAGCTGTGTCTCTTCCGAAGGCACCTTTTGAAATTCCTAAAAAAGATCTTAATCTGGAATCAAGCGCTTATTATACACAGACAGTTGCTAAACATTTGGCTAAAAAAGACGGTCATGATTATAGTAAGCTTCCTGTATATCATGTTGGGAAGCCGCATCAACAGGGTTATACTAAGAAAGCAAAAGATGCTTTAGCGCGGGGCGAATATAAACGTGGTCTTCATGACTCAACTAAAAAAGAAGGTGTAGAGTGGGCAGTATATAATAAGATTAAAGAAAACAGAGCTGCGCATTATAAGAGTGCTACTGCTCCTGAAGAAATGGATTCAAAAGCTTCTGGAAACGAAAAAGATTTCAAAGCAAAACATAAAGTTAATATGATGCCTGCAGAACTAGAAAAGAAGGGTCATGATGATGCTTCAGCTGCAGGTCGTGTAACAAAGAAAGCTCCTGCAAGAAACGGCGATAATGCTGCAGGTGATAAAATTCAAATGGCAGTGGATACCACGAAAGGATAAATTATGAAAATGAGAGGACCCAAAGGAGCACATCCTACTGTAAGAGGATGGGTACATTCACGAACCGGTGAGCTTCTTAAAAGTCAAAAGATTACTCAAGTTCAAATCGATGAATGGCATGGAATTGCACCACATCCAAAAACTGATACAGTAGAAGAAGCTATACAAGATGCTTTTACTGAGGGCAAAATCCAAGCAGCAATGAGCGATCATTATGCCGCAATGACAAAGAATGAGCTCGAAGAACATGGGCGCGAACATGGTATTGAATTAGATAAAAGATTAAAAAAAGATACTATGATCGCAAATCTTGTAGCGCATTTAAGTGAACATTGAATTAACTGAAAACAATCTTTTTATATACGCAGCAAAGCATTATTATAATCCTAAGTTTATCGATGAAGAATCGTTTGAAGAAGATCTTAAGCGATTTAAATATGTAAAGAGATTATGCAATAGATACTTAGAAACTGGTAAATTATCAGAACGATTGCTATTAAATCATTTGATAATAGTATTTAACGTATTTGGAATAGAACCGGCTAAAAATATATTAGGATTAAAGTTAGATAAGGAGCATTGGACTATAATCAAACCATTTTTGATTTATTTAAATTATATTACAAATAACGAATATATTGAAATTGATATGGATCAAACTGTTATAGATGCTCTGAGGAAGATTTAATGGGTATAATAAAAAGAGCCGGCGATTTAGTTTATACATTCAGATTTTTAAGACTTCTTACTACAAGTTTTAAAGATACCGAAGCGTTTAAAGTCGGCATTATAGACGATAAAGGAAAACGATTGAAATCATTTGATATGAATGATATAGAAAATCGTGACAAATATCGTGAATATTATACACCATTCCATAGACTAGTTTTTAATATAAAAAAGATTATGGCAAAAGCACCGGGTGGTGATTCTAAGTTTGCTAGTTATGCGGCCGCTTTGTTTTTATTAAAAGAAGAATTTGGCGTAACAGAAAAGAAAATTAAATCTGCTATGCTAAATGCAAATATAGATATAACTGACATTATGACAGAAGGCTCTCAATGGTTTTTACTTGATGATGGCAGATTATCGCCAGGCAGATATAAAGTAAAACATGAGAAAGTTATATCAGATACTTTAGATGAGTACGTAAGACCGAAGGATTGGGTCGTAGTTGGACCAGAAGCTTATCCTGTCGGAAATATATTTGGATTAAATATATACGAAGCTACTCATAAAGGTACAAATAAAAAAGTACATATAACCGTAGACGAGTTAATGACATGACACCAAGATGGAAAAGAGCCGGACCAAACGGTGAGATACAAGCTACTATTGGTGGTAAGAAGTATCAAATCGAAAAATCATTAGATCATAACGAACGTCACAGAGGTGAATGGAAAGTTATGGTTTGGGATAAGCGTAGAAGTAGTTGGGAATGGGAAACTACAGAATATGGAAAAGCAAATGCAAAGGCTTGGATTATGGATAGACTAAAAGAAGAATCACCTGCAACATCAATAGGAAATGCTTCTGTTTCTCTTCCTCCAGATGCTATGTTTAAACCTAAAATCGCTGTAGACCGTCGTCGCAGAAAAGATAAAACTCCGGTACTTCTGAAAAGATTTAGAAGGCATATGGAAGATAATGGCTAAGTTATATTTAATCATAATCGTAATGGGACTTTTAAGTGGAGTTGGATACGGCGGATATAATTATTATCTGTGGTCAGAAGCTACTATAGGTACATTACGCGAAAATAACGTAAAACTAAAAACAGCTGCAGAAACATTACAGGCTACTGTAGAAAAAATGGCAGCTGATCAAAAAAAGAATGAACAACTAAATAAAGATTTAACCAAAAGATTGCAACAATCTCAGGAACATCTAGATAAATTGAGAGGTGTTTTTGCTAAAATCGATTTGACTATGGAGGCATTAACAAATGCACAAGGACTTGAAGACAGAGTTAACAACGCCGTTAACAAACTTATTGGACGGATCGAAGATGAAACTACTCCTCCTTCTGATAAGCCCGATGCTACTAGCGGGGTGTCTGGGGAGCAGAGCTCCGGAACCGGAAGTAGTAGTAACGACTGAATATCAAGAACAAAATATTCCAATCCAAGAAAGACCAAAGAAAGTTGAATTTCCTCCGGTCGATTGGTTTGTGATTACTGAAGAGAATCTAGATGAAAAGCTAGCAGAGATTAATACTAAGACTGGCAATGTGGTTCTATTTACAATTACTCCAAAGGGTTATGAAAATCTAGCAATTGGTATTGCTGAGCTTCGACGTTATGTAAAAGATCAACAGGCTATCATTGCTTATTATGAAGAAGCTTTGACGGACGATCCGGTAGATGACCTACTACCGCCTACTCAAAAGCCCTAATTTATTATACACACTTTCCCGGAAATGTACATATGCTAAATGAACTTTCTGACTATTTTTTTAGTCAAAAGATTTACAATACTTTTGTATGTGATTTAAATGGTTCTATAGAAGAAGATAACCTAACTGATTTTAACAAACCAATCACTCATTCACCATATTTACACTCATATAATCTAGTGAGACTAAATGACCCATTTATCTATGATTGGGTACAACATATAAAGAATATGACTAATTGTAGCAGTTGTCAACTACAAATATACTATCCGCCTTCTGGCTTTTTGGGATGGCATACCAATGATGACGCTAAAGGTTATAATGTATTACTTACGTATAGTAAATCAGATAAAAGTTATCTAGAAACACATAATAATAAAATTTATGATAAGATAGGTTGGTCTGCCAAAACAAACCATTTTCATGGTACTTCAAATTGGCACCGAGTCATCGCGGCTGATCATAGAATTAGCTTCGCCTTCCTTTATGACACCAAAGAAAAAAGTGAAAAAGCTTTAAAAAAACTTCAAATTAAGGGTGTTATAAATTGGGATAATGATATATAATAGAACCAACTAAACAATCACACAAACTAAAAAACGAGTCTCTAAATAATTCGATTTAGAGCTAACTCTTTTTGTATGCATACGGAGTAATACATGCTATTCGAAGAACAAATCTCACGTAAACCCGATTTATATCCATGGACTAAACAGTTCGTCGATGCTATTTGGCAAGGCTTCTGGACACCTGATGAATTTAATTTTAGATCAGATTATTCACAATTTAAAACAGATTTAACAGAAGAGGAACAAGAAGTAGTTGTCCGTGCACTGTCGGCCATTGGACAAATCGAGGTTGCAGTGAAAACGTTCTGGGCAAATATAGGCGATAAGATGCCACACCCATCTATTCGTGATCTTGGATATGCTATGGCCAACTCAGAAGTCATTCATAACTTAGCATACGAAAAATTATTGGATGTACTTCATTTGAGTGATGTATTCGAAAAGAATCTTGAAGAAAAGGTAATTAAAGGCCGAGTAGATTATCTACGTAAATATCTTCAAAGAGAATATAAAGATGAGAAAAAACAATACATCTATTCGATTATTCTTTTTACGCTTTTTGTAGAGAACGTAAGTCTATTTAGTCAGTTCTATATTATTATGCATTTTAACCGCAATAAGGCCGTACTCAAAGATTGCGCCCAACAAGTGCAGTATACTCGTAATGAAGAAATGTTGCATGCACAAGTAGGCATTAAACTTATTAACACAATGCGTGAAGAATATCCAGAATTCTTTGATGAAGAAATGGAAGCTAGAATTCGCGAAGAATGTGTAGACTCATTAAAAGCTGAAAGTGCTGTGATTGATTGGATTATGGGTGAATATTCTGTTGAAGGATTAGATGCTAATATTCTTAAATCATTTATTGCTAAACGTATGAGAGATTCACTTGATCAAATTGGATTTGACTCAACTGAAATCTATTATAACCAGCACCACATTGATCAGACTTATTGGTTTGACGAAGAATTACTTGGTGCTAATATGACAGACTTCTTCCAAAAGCGTCCAGTTGAATACGCAAAAGGAAAAGGTATTACTGCAGACGATTTGTTTTAAGGAGAGATAGCATGATTGATACAACAGAAAATTGGTGGTGGGCAAATGAAGATTCACGTTTATTTTTAAGCCGTGGTTATATTGACGGTAATATGACTCTCGAAGAAAGAGTACGTGAAATAGCAAAGTCTGCAGAAACAATTCTTGATATCGAAGGATTTTCAGATAAGTTCTATCATTATATGAGTCGTGGATATTACTCGCTATCATCTCCGGTGTGGTCAAACTTTGGTACGAAAAAAGGTTTGCCCATTTCTTGTAATGGCGTCTTCATCGAAGATTCTATTGATTCTATTCTCACTAAGGTTGGTGAAGTAGGAATGCAAACTAAAATGGGAGCGGGCACCTCCGCGTACCTGGGTGACCTGCGCCCGCGGGGATCAGAAATTAAATCTGGTGGTTCAGCTGATGGTCCTGTCCATTATGCTAATATGTTTGAAACCACTGTTGATATTATTTCACAAGGCAATGTACGTCGTGGATCAATGGCAGTTTATCTTGATATTGAATCAGAAGATATTATGGAATTCTTAGAATGCCGAGAAGAAGGATCTTCTATTCATAATCTATCTCTTGGTGTTTGTGTATCAGATAAGTTTATGACAGAAATGATCGAAGGAGATACAGCCAAAAGAGAAGTATGGGCCCGCGTTTTGCGCAAGCGGCGCGAGTCTGGATATCCATACATATTTTTCTCGGATACTGTAAACAACAACGCTCCACGCGCTCTACGTGAAACGGGACGGCGCATCTGGGCATCAAATCTGTGTTCAGAAATAGCTCTGCCTTCGTCTATTGATGAGTCATTTGTATGTAATTTAGCATCGATGAATGCTCTTACTTTTGAAGAATGGCAACATACAGATGCCGTAGAAACTATGATTTATTTCTTAGATGCAGTGATGGAAGAGTACATCGATAAAACTGCTAATATTAAATTTATGGAATCATCTCATAACTTTGCTAAAACATGGAGAGCTCTTGGTCTCGGTGTTCTTGGCTGGCATTCGTATCTGCAATCAAAAATGATTCCGTTCGAAGGTTTAATGGCTCAGATGGAATGTATTAAGATTTCTAAATTTATCGATGATAAATCATTAGTAGCTACAAAAGAACTTGCAGAAGAATATGGCGAACCAGTAGGAATGCTAGGATTTGGTGAACGTAATCTGACACGTTGTGCTATTGCTCCGACTACATCGTCATCGTTTATTCTTGGTCAAGTATCGCCGTCTATTGAACCACTTGCTTCAAACTATTTTACAAAGGATTTAGCAAAAGGCAAATTCACATATAAGAACCCATTCTTAAAGCAATTATTAGCAGATAAAAATAAAGATGACTTTGAAACTTGGGAGACTATTCTTATTCGTGGTGGTTCTGTACAACATTTAGACTTTTTGTCTGATGAAGAAAAATCAGTATTCAAAACGTTTAGTGAAATCACACCATTGTCTATTGTCCAACAAGCAGCTACAAGACAGAAATATATAGATCAAGCTCAATCTCTTAATCTTATGATTCATCCTGAAGTTTCTACAAAGGACGTGAATGCATTACTCATCGAAGGTTGGCGTTTGGGTGTCAAGACATTTTATTATCAGCGATCAGCAAATCCAGCACAAGAACTGGTTAGAGATATTATGTCGTGCGCTTCGTGTGAAGCGTGATATATAGACTATATTGAGGAGTAATATTATATGGCAAAAGTAGTCGATCCAGTAACAGAAATCCACGATTATGAATTTAGTTATTATGCAGAATGTGATAACTGTGGTACTATACAACTATTAATAATTGACGACCCTGATCATAGAGGTCATGCACCCGATTATTGTTCAGGCTGTGGTGAACATGCTCATTGGGAACATACTTTGCATTTTGAAGAAGCTTTAGATGAATTCTTGTGGCTAAGAGATGAAAAATAAATGTGGTATTACAAAAATCAGGAGTTCGATGAGACTCCTGAAGAATACCAAGGTTTTGTTTATGTAATTACTGAAAAAGATACAGGTATGAAATATATCGGTAAAAAGTTTTTCTGGAAACCAAAAATACTACCAAAAAATTCAAAAAGAAAACGTCGAGTCAGAACACGAACAGAGTCTGACTGGCGTACATATTTTGGTTCAAGTAAAGAGGTTAAACTTTTAGTCGAAGAAAAGGGCCAAGATAATTATCACCGCGAAATATTAAAATTGTGTAAGACTAAAGGTCAATGCTCTTATTACGAAATGAAATATCAATTTATGTATGATGTACTACTAAAACCAAAAGAATATTATAATGCTTTTATTGGAGGAAAAATTCATAGAAAGCACATTTTAAGTGTACATTCAGATGATGATGTGTTAGAATAGCTTTATACATCAGGAGATTATTATGATTCTTATTGACTACAGTGCTATTGCAATCAGCAATATCGTAACTCAAAAACTAGATATACAGGAGGATATGGTTCGCCATATGATTCTTAATTCTATTCGCATGTATCGTTCTAAGTTTAAAGAAAAATACGGCGAAGTCGTTATCGCTGGTGATGCTGGTAACAACTGGCGCTATGGCGCATTTCCACAGTATAAAGCTGCACGTAAAAAGAATCGTAAAGATTCGAAACTGGATTGGCAAGAAATCTTTCGAATTATTAATCTAGTATGGGAAGAACTCGGTGAAAACTTTCCGTATAAGACTATCAAAGTTGATGGTTGTGAAGCCGATGATATTATCGGTGTTCTTGCACAGAATACACAAGAATTTGGTAAGCACGAAGAAGTAATGATTATTTCTGCAGATAAAGATTTTGCTCAACTGCAGAAATATAAAAACATTGCACAGTTTTCTCCTATGACAAAGAAGTTCATTAAAGAAGAACATCCTCGTAAACAGCTATTAGAACTTATACTAAAAGGCGATACATCTGACGGTGTACCTAACGTATTAAGTGGTGACAATGTTTTTGTAGATGGTTCTCGACAGACACCACTACGCAAGCCTATTATCGAAGCACTGATGCAAGATCCGACTTCTCAAGGTCAAGAAGTACTACGTAATATACAACGTAATAGAAAACTTATCGATCTTGAGTCAACTCCTGAAGTGCTAAAAGAAAATATTATACATAGTTATGATAAACAAGATAGATGGTCAAACAGAGGTAAAGTGTTTCCATTTTTAGTTGAAAAACGTTGCCGTCGCTTGATCGATGATATAAAGGATTTTATATAATGGTGAACAAAGTATCATTAAATATATTTGAAATAATTAATAAAGTAAAAAGCGCTAAATCTAAAAAAGATAAGATTGCAGCTTTAAGGGAAAATGATTGTCCGGCATTGGGCGATGTACTAAGATGCTTTTTTGACGATATTGTAAATTTTTCTCTTCCTCCTGGTCTACCTCCGTATGAACCAGCTAAAGAAGAAAGCGTACCTTCTAATTTGCACAAACAAATCCAAAAACTTAAGTTTTTTGTAAAGGGGCTTGAGGGTGATAAGCTCCCTAGCATTCGTCGCGAGCGAATGTTTATTGATATGCTCGAAGCGATTCACCCAGCTGACGCCGAACTTGTACTAAAAATGAAAGATAAAGAAACCCTTGGTGGCGGTATTACTAAAAAATTAGTTCAGGAGGCGTTTCCTAAGTTAATTGTTAAGTAAAGGAAGAATTGCATGACTGCTCAGTTTGAGAGACTAAGACAAGATGTGAGTGAACTAGAAATCTATATTGAAAAATTAAGATCGAAGGAAAAACAAGATAATAGCTTAATAGGCAAACTTATGAAGAAAAAACAATTTTTAATCAAACATATAACTGAGAAACAAGTTTTAATGCAATAGGAGGTTTTGGCCAGTCCTTTTTTAGGGCTGGTCATCACACAAATTTATGCCAACATATACTTTAAAAGATACGATTACGAATCACCAGTGGGATACCATATGCACCTGGGATGAATTGCAAATGACTTTAGATGAAATGCCCGAATTAGTACAAGTCATGTCTGCTCCTAAAATTGTAGGAGGTGTAGGTAATTTACATAGTAAAGTGCCAGACGGATTTAAAGATGTTTTAAGTAGAGTCAAAACAAGTTCAGCGAAAAATAATACTATAAACAGCTAATGAAAAAAAATAATTCTATGACGGTTAGAATTGATGATTTGCTTGAGTATAATCCTATTACTGCAAATCAACAATTGGCTTTTGATGCGTGGGACGAAGAAAATAATCTCGTTCTTACGGGTTCGGCAGGTACAGGTAAAACTTTTATAGCTCTGTTTATGGCACTAGAAGAAATGCTCGAGCCAGACTCTGATTACAGAAGGATTATAATAATAAGATCTGCAGTACCAACTCGTGATATCGGTTTTTTGCCAGGTTCTGCAGAAGAAAAAAAAGAAATGTACATGATTCCTTATAAGAATATATGTTCAGAACTTTTTAACGATAAAGGATCTTGGGGAAAACTTATATCTTCTCAACAAGTAATGTTCGAGTCAACTTCTTATATACGAGGTTCAACCTTTGACGATTCCATTATTATTGTTGATGAAATGCAAAACCTTAATTTTCATGAGCTCGACTCTGTTATAACAAGAGTAGGCCGGAATTCTAAAATAATATTTTGTGGCGATTATAGACAAACTGATTTTAGGTTTAATGATGAAAAAGAAGGAATATTTAAGTTTATGCGAATAATAGAACAACTTAAAAACTTTTCTATTATTCAATTTGGATGGGATGACATTGTAAGATCAGGACTCGTAAGAGATTACATCATGACAAAAGAGATGCTGGAGGTAGACTAATGATAGAAATTTACGGAACTGCTAATTGTGTATACTGTGAACGAGCTAAAGTATTATGTGATGATAATAATTTAGAATACGTATATAAGGCTCTTGATGATAAAGAAAATGGATTAACTTTCATGGAAGAATTTACACAGAAAGTACCAGGCGCTAAAACCGTACCACAAATATTTTGGCATGGCAAGCACATTGGTGGTCATAATGATTTTGCAATTGAAATTGAAAACACTAGAGAATTCGGCCAAGGAGGTTTTTAATGGCTAAGTATAGTCGCTTTGATTCTAGAAATAAGAAAATAGGCAGGCATAAATCTCATTCACTTGAGAAAGATTTTAAAATAAAACGCGCAGAAACTGAAAATAAACGTGTACATTCCTTTTCAGATGTAGTAGAATATGACTATAATGAAGGAGAATATTATGATAGACAACTTAAACAAGGTAATCCTCACAGATTGTGACGGAGTCCTAATGAATTGGGAATATGCATTCAACACATGGATGCAAGCTCATGGTTATGAAATGACTGCGAGCGGTCCAGGTCATTATGACATGGGCGATCGTTACGGATTAACTAATGATAAAAAGAAAGAGTTAGTTAAGTTTTTTAACGAATCAGCCGCTATTGGATTTCTTCCTCCTTTGCGTGATGCTATGTATTATGTTGACTTATTACATCGCAAGCATGGATATGTCTTTCATATGATTACTTCTCTATCGCTTGATCACAATGCTCAAGCTCTTCGTATTCAAAATACTAAAAAGCTATTTGGCGAAACAGTCTTTGAAAAGTTTGTCTTCTGTGATACTGGTGCCGATAAAGATGATGTACTAGAACCTTACAGAGACTCTGGTCTTCTGTGGCTAGAAGACAAAGTTGAAAATGCTGAACTCGGCGATAGGCTCGGTTTAGAAAGTGTTTTGATTGAACACGGTCATAATATGACTAATGATAAGTTTCCACTCATGAAAACATGGAAAGATCTATATGAGTACATTACATAAATCAACACCCATTAAAGTAGAATTTCAAGTCTTAGAGGGAACTTTAGGGCTTGATGACTCGTATCTAAGAAGATGTGAAACCTTTATAAGACAAGAAGGTGATAAAGTTAATCGTACTAGCAATTTAAAATGTAATATGACTGATTGGCAGTTTATCATGGAACACTTCTGGTTTAAACATTTTTTAGATAAATTAGATATCGTTGTCAAAAAAACGTTCAATCTTCCGCTTGTTTTAGATTCTGCATGGGGCGCAACATATGCTGAAAATGAATATGCTGCTATTCATGATCATGCAAGATGTATTTGGTCTTTTGTTTATTTTGTAAAAGCAGAAAAAGGTTCACCTCCACTTAGTTTCTTTAAAACAATAACTAAATTTACGAATCAAATTAATAATGTTGATCAGCAAGAACCAATATTAAATATACCTGCAGAAAAAGATAAACTTATATTATTTCCAGGAGCAGTACCTCACGGGGTTTATCCAAATAAAAGCGGAGCAAAAAGAGTGGTAATAGCAGGAAACTACGGATTATGAATATATTTGACTACTTAAACTTAAGAACTGGTTATGAAAGTATAGTACAAGCCGGAAAGAAGTTTGATCTTCCATCTCTAAACGGCGATATAGATAATCTATATTATTATATTAATGAAGGCTATGTTAGAAATCGCTTTAGAAGAAATTCTAAAAAAGCTTTGACTATTGCCGAATCTATTGTAGAGAGTTATGAAAATGAAAAAGTTAATTTATCAAGTGTACACCGGCAAGCGTAAAAAACTTTACGACTTCTGTACCGCCTCCGTAAAAAAATATGCAGATAGAATTGGAGCTGATTATATTGTTCAGCGACAGCCTATTCTCATGATTAAGCCAGACATTTTTCAGACTAATAGATCAAAAGAATCATATATGAAATATGGTGGGTTCCTTCCTATTTACGAAAAGGAAAATGCATTTGCTTATTTTAGATCGTATGATAAGATTGCATTGATTGATGGTGATATTTTTATCAGAGATACGGCACCTGATATCTTTGATGAAATCAATAACGATTATGATTTCGCTGGCGTTGTTGAAAGAGAAATGCCTCTGAACAATAAGTATGTTCAAAAAATCACTAATTATTCTCGTATGCAATATGGTAACATTAAAAACGTAGATTGGAAGTGGAATAATAAAGGCGCTGAATTCTACAATATGGGCATGATGCTCATGAATAAATCTATGGGCAAATATTTAAACGGAGAGACGCCGGCTCAGTTTTTAAAACGACCACGATTTAAACCATTCATCGATGGAATGGGTGCATGGAAATGGTCAACAGATCAGACTCTTCTTAATACGTGGATTAAAGAAGAAAAAATGCGTACCAAGAATTTAGATTGGAAGTGGAACGGATTGTATAATGCCGTACCTAACGATAAGCTTCACGAAGCACATTTTATCCACTTCTTTCATAAAACTGTTCTACCTATGGAAGGCGAGAATATCGAAGAGTTAGCAAAGTTAGTAGGTATATCATGAGATTTCTAGAAATAGCAGCTAGCCGTAAACGTGATTTAAATTGGGATGCGGTTAGAGACGTTGCAGATCCTGCTAATGGTGTAGAAAAATATGATTTAACAGATTTGCCTATGAAAGGTATTTCAGATAATACTTATAATGGCGTTTATAGTGAACACTTCATTGAACATCTTACAAAAGAAGAAGGCATAAACTATTTTAAAGAAATGTTTCGTATAATGAAACCAGGCGGAATTGTCCGGTCTATCTGGCCACCCATGGAATTTGTAGAATGGCTAAGACAAGAAAAAGATTTAGAAAATCATTCTTGGGTTCAACACTATTATAACTTCTATGTTGTCAAACACAACTTTGCTCCTAAAGATACATGGCGTATGCGTATACAAGATCAGTGTGCAGAAGGTATTATGTGGCAAAATGGTGAGCATAAACATATTTGGCGTAAGACCGAACTTATTGAATCTTTAAAGGAACTGGGCTATACTAATGTCAAGGAATGCCAATATCAAAAAAGTGGATTAGCACCATTCAATAATATCGATACGCCAGGCACAATCAGAGCATTTCATTCTGCAGTAATAGAAGCACAGAAACCATGGTAAATATTATTTTACAGCATTTTGATGGTGAGTTAAGAGAGCTCGATAAACTGTCTATGGCTAATATTCAGGAATATGCTAAGCTAGTAAATGCAGATTATAAATTAATTACTGGTAAACCTTTTCGAAAGCATCTTACATCGCCTTGTCAAAAGCTTCATATGTTACACGAAGAATTTGATAATTATGATGATGTATTGATGCTTGACATTGATATGTTTGCACCGAAAGGTATGACTACTAATATATTTGAAGAATTTGGTATTGGTTTATATGAAGATGTGCAACATAGATTACATCATAGACTAGCTTCTACATATCCTATGCAAGCCAGTTTGTTGTATCCATATTGGGGTGGAGCTATTTACAAACTTTCAAAGGATATGAGAATTAAGCTTAGATCTGAATTAGGTGGTAATGAAGCTTGGATGAATCCATATAATAAACTTTATAATTATGAAGATGAGGGTATTATGCATACTTTAGCCGTTAAATCTGGTTTTACTCCAAAGAAACCTTATCTTCATAGAAAATGGTGTCAATGCAGTTTTCTTCCGAATCCTAAAGATGCAGGCTTTATTCACGTAAGAACTAAGATTACTCCTCAAGGCCCAAAGAGAACAAAGATTGAAAATCATCAAGCACTAGTTGATAGAGGTATACTATGATATATACAAAAAACCCGTATGATCTATTGACGCATAAAAGATTTGATGTTCCTATTAAATATATGTATGCATCAAATTTATCTAGCGAGTATTATCAAAACGCATATAAAGAGCATCTGAGAGTTTGGAATGATTTTTATGAAGGAGAACCAAGAAAAAGTGGATTTAAAGATTTTGATGATGCATTTAAATCAATAATTAATAATGTTGTTGATGAACCAATTATTGTAAATAGCGAAGGACATATTACAAACGGTGCTCATAGATTAGCATCAGCGTTATATCATCGAACAGATATTAAGTCTAGAGATGCAAAGCCAGAAGAAGATTATCATATAGAATGCGATTCTGAATTTTTTGTTAAAAAAGGTTTATCACAATCTATCATAAAAAGAACAGCAGTAGAATATGCAAAACTTAAATCTAATACGCATATAATTTGCTTATTTCCTATTGCTCTTACTCGTCTTAATGAAGTTCTTGATATAATTACTGAACATTCTAATATATTTTACCATTCATCTGAAAAACTAAATTCTGAAGGACAGCTTGGGCTAATGAAAGAAATATATCTTTCTGATGGTTGGGCAAATGAAGAAGGCATTAGAAAAAAGGGAAATCAGTGTTTCCGAGGAAAACAGAAGGTCAGATTTATATTAATAGATGCAAAAAATCTTGAAACAGTAAAAGAAATGAAGAATAAGATTAGAGCATTATTCGATGTAGGTAATCATTCTGTTCATATCAACGATACGCATGAAGAAACTGTTAGGATAGCAAAAACAGTATTCAATGATAATAGCATACATTTTATTAATAACAGAAAGAATGTTTCATTTCCGAACTATAAAAAACTTATGGCTGATATGAAACCAGACAATAATAAAGTAATTACTGGTTCAAGTGTATTATCATTATATGGTTTAAGAGATTGTAAGGATATAGATCTAATTTACTACGTTAATCCACCGACCGATTCTCATAATCAATATTTAGAAACCCATTATAAATTAACTCTCGATAATATTGTCAATAATCCTAAATATTATTTTTATTATAATGGTTTTAAATATGTAACTTTAGATGTAATAAAGAATATGAAAAAACTAAGAAACGAACCAAAAGACCGTATAGATGTAAAACTAATTGAGAGCTTGAAATGAAGAATTTAATATTTCAAGTGTGGTCAGGTAATCTTAGACCAGGATGTGAATACAGTAAAGAATTATTTGAAAATTATGCAGATCAAATCGGAGCAGAATACAGACTTGATATAGATCCTAATATTGCTAGCCAAGTATGTGAATATAACATGTATTACGAATGGCTTAATTTTATGTTAGATGATAGTTTTTTAGAGTATGATAACGTGATGTTAGTAGATATGGATGTATTTCCTATCGAAGGAATAAAAGAAAATATATTTGAAGAGTTTGCATCTTATGAAAAAGATATAGGAATTTGCACCGAACCATTTCAGGGCAAGTATCGTGCTTCTACTACAATAGGCGGTGGAATCAATAATCAAAACGATGAGCTATGGACAAGAGCCGTACGGAAATCTTATAATAAAGTTATGCCAAGAGATAAAGATAGCTATGTTAAGATTTATAATGCCGGAATGGTAATGATATCAAAAAAAGGAATGATTAAAGCCAGAGAGAAGTTTGATTCGTTTCAAGGTTATATTGATAAGATGAAATCATATGGCCTTCCTAGATTTTATCAAAGCGATCAAATGTACATTCATGCGATGACGGTTGCACATACTGATTATGTAGAAATGCATAATGGTTGGAATGGTTACGTTCATTATACGCGAGGACCATTAGGAGAAAAAGAACCTATACATGATGGTCGAACATCTGAACCTAAAATGGTTCATATTCAACTTAGAGGAGCGGATTTCTTCAATAAAGATCAGCTATGGAAAATAACTAATAAACCTTTAATGGAATGGCAAAATGACCTTATGGGATAATCTTAGAAAACAGATTGAAGAAGAATATAAAAATAATTCTGCTGGATTTTTAAGGCAACCAACTATTCGAAAATGTCTTCATCCGGTGCAAAAACAAATGGTGGATTACTTAAAAGAGACCAAAGAGTATTGTCGATACTTTACTGACCCAATTTATGGTAATCCTACAATACTTGTTGAAGGTAAATCTTCTGTTACTATTCAACACATTTACTATGCTTGGTTAATTAAAAAAACCTGGAAAAAAATATCATTTAATAATATAGTAGATGTAGGAGCAGGATACGGAAATTCTTGTAGATTATGGAAACACTTAGGCCATATTGGTAATTACACAATAGCTGATTTTCCAGAATTTCATAATATGCAAAAGACTTATCTTGAACAAACTTCTAACATAGAAAATGTAAAATTTAAAACTATTGAAGATTGTTGGGATAATGAAGGCGGACTTCTTCAAGCTACATTTAGTCTTAATGAAATGCCGTTAAGCGATAGAATACATATAGAAAATAATATGACTAAATATGACTATATTTTTATAACTCATAACGCAGAGTTTGATGGTATAGATAATATAAATTATTTTACTGAATTAGGTGAAAATCTAAAATCACACGGATATGAATTAGTACATTACAATTGTGAAATATATACTAAATGTTGGTTTTTTATGGCTAGGAGACAGTAAATTGAAAATTTATAAGTATAAAGATTATGATGAATATATTGAATGGCAAATACGCACTAACAAATCAAAAGCTGGTTGGGTATATGTAAAAGAAAGCACTATACGCCAAATAGTTGAAGTCGCTCCTTTTGCTAGTAATATAATTTGTCATGGAACTAGAGCCGGAGCAGAACAGAAATATTTTAAAAAGTTCTTACGTAACGCGAATATTTTAGGAACTGAAATAAGTGATAATGCTACTGATTATCCTATGACTATCCAACACGATTTTAATATGCAAAAACCAGAATGGATCGGTAAATTCGATATCGTATATTCAAATTGCATTGATCATAGTATTGATCCTAAAGCTACACTTAAAACTTGGAGCGAACAGCTTGTTGAAACAGGAATTATGTGCGTTGAATATAGCCAACGTCAAAGTATTCCTGGTGGCAATGTAAACGATCCTTTAGATGCTACACTCAATGAAATTGTAAATTTAGTTGAAGAAATAGGTATGGTTATTAGTAATAGAATAACGCATAACGTGTCAGCCGGTGGTACAGTTTTAGTATGTAAAAGAGGTTAATATTATGAAATTATTTGTGACAGGCGCCACAGGTTATATTGGCGCTCATTTTGTAAAAACAGCTGCAGAAGCTGGACATACAATTACGGCTGCAGATTTTAATACTAAACAGAACGATATTTTTAAGTACTGCCATAAATTTTATCCTTGGGATATTCGAAATAAACTGCTGAATAATAGTGATACATATGATAAAGTAATTCATATTGCTGCGCAAACAAAAGTTCCCAATTCAGTAAAAGATCCTTATAACTATTATATGACTAATGTCATCGGAACTAAGAATGTAATTGATGGCGCGCCGTGTGATCATTTTGTGTATTGTTCAACTGGTAGTGCTTTCGAACCACAGAGTAATCCATATGCAGGATCAAAACATGCAGGTGAATTAGTAGCAAAACAGTTTAAACGCAAATGCAGTATCGTACGATTTTATAATGTAAGTGGTAATGATGGTATGGCAAAATACGATGATGAATATAGCCATCTTATTAGAAGAGCGGCTGCTGTAGTCAATGGTAAATTTGATAAGCTATATATTCATGGGACTGACTTTGAAACGAGAGACGGCACGTGTGTTAGAAACTATACACACGTCAAAGATATAGTCGATTCTTTGATGAGAATAACCGAGAACGAACCTACAAATGAAATAGATTGTTTAGGTTCTCCTGAAGGACATTCAGTAAGAGAAGTTGTAAATGCCATGGCCAACGTTTCAAGAATTAATTTTGAAGTAGTTGAAGGACCTCGCAGAGCCGGTGATATTGCCATATCAACTGTTCCTACAAAATCTAAATATTTTAAACAAAATAAATCACTAGAAGATATGTGTATTGACGCTATAAAATACGAGGTATAAAATGATAAATTCTGAATTAGGGCATGTAAAAACTTTAAAACAATTTCATACAGAAATTGTAAGACAACAGACAGAAGCACATGGTAAACATTATTGTGATCACCATGAGGTTATCAAAGAAAGAATGAAAGATTGCGATTCTTATATGGAGCTCGGTACTCATCAAGGCGGTACTGCTTCTGCGGCTCTACTTACAAAGCCTAAGAAAATTGTATTAGTCGATAATGACATGTCAAGATATAGAAAATTCTTACAGCCTATTGCAGAAGAGTTTTGCCTAAAACATAAAATTATTTTAAAAGAAATTGAGCAAGATTCTACACACTTAAAATCTTCTGCTGGCCCAGTAGATTTCCTTTTAATCGATAGCTATCATCACCCTCAACACATGTCAAGAGAACTTATGACACATCAAGTCAATATTAAAAAATATATTTTGGCACACGACACTAGTATTATTAATGGTCGCCAGAATAGTTCTTTGTATGAAACTCTAGTTAAATTTTGTAATCAATATCCATTTAAAGTTATTGAACGCAATGAAGTCGCAGAAGGATATACTTTACTAGAAAGAGTGTCATGAAAGCCTATGCCATAGTAATAAAAGATCATGAAACTTCAGAAATCGGTTATAATAATTTATGCCAAAGTTCTGAAATAGTTAAAAATAACTTTAAGATAACAAAGTTTAATGCTATCGTTCCTGAAAGAAATAAAGCTTTAATGGAGCGATATAATATTAAATGGAATTACCCATGGTCTGGTATTGTTTCTGATTTTTCTACTGGTCTAACTAAATCGGCATATAAGACAGCGAATCCTGAAGCCAGAATAGCATGTGCTCTTAGTCATTGGACTCTGTGGAGTAAAGCCGCAGCTGACAATGATACAATACTAATATTAGAACATGATGCATGTTTCACTGCAAAGCTAGATATTACTATATCAAAAAAATTTAATATACTTGGAATTAATAATCCTCTTGGGTGTACAAGATTATCAAAAGTATATTACGATAAAATCTTAGAAAATGGTCAAGACCAACAACTAGTTCCATGGATTGACTCGCAGCATATACCTCAAGGATTAGCCGGAAATAGTGCATATATAATCACACCAGATGGAGCAAAGCAAATGCTTAAACTGGTAAAAGATTTCGGACTATGGCCTAATGATGCACTGATGTGTAGACAATTAGTAAAAGGCTTGGGTGTTTCTCGGAAATTCTATACTACTACTCAAAAATTAAGAAGTACTACTACACAATGAAAAATTATGTGATTACAATAATGAGCAATCCTGAATCTGTAAAGGTAGCTAAAAGATGCATTAAATCAGGTGCAAATTATGAAATGGATATAGAGCATTTCGAAGCCATCACGCCTGATAATACAGACTTAAATAAGATGATGAAAGATGAAGGAATTAGTTTTGACGGATTCAAAGAAAAATATTCTAGGCTGGATAATTGTGTGGCTGCTTTTCTCTCTCATTATAGCTTGTGGAAACTGGCTGCCGAAAATTCTAAACCAACAACCATATTTGAGCACGATGCTGTACTAGTTGATAAAATACCTGATGTACATTTTCAGCAGTGTATCAGTTTTGGTAAACCTTCATACGGAAGATTTAATGTGCCATTATATATAGGTGTTGGGCCATTAATTTCTAAGACTTATTTCCCAGGCGCCCATGCGTATCGTGTATCTCCGAAGGGTGCTGAACAACTTATCTATCAGGCAAAACGGGCTGCTAAACCTACAGACGTATTTTTAAATATACATACATTTCCTGGCTTGCAAGAATATTATCCATGGCCAGTCGAAGCACGTGATACATTTACGACTATTCAAAAAACAGAAGGATGCTTAGCTAAGCATGGTTATAATGGCAGTTACAAAATCATCTAATCTTTTTATTACTGGCTGCGATGTTAGCAGAGAATGGCAACTACCTTGGTTTGTAGATAATTTTAAAAAGCACAACCCAAATGCAGAATTACTTGTATTTGATTTTGGTATGAAAGATAATCCCTTTCCAGCTATAAGCAAAAAACATTTTAGCCCAGATAAAGGTTGGTTTAAAAAACCGTCTGCTATGATGAAAGCAGCTTTAGTAGCTAATAAAGTATGTTGGCTAGATACAGATTGTGAAGTGAGATCAAATATAGAAGACATATTCGATCAAACAGAAAAAAATAAAATATGTATGGCAGAAGATATACCGTGGTCAAAACGAAGAGGAGGAAAATGGTATAATTCAGGTGTCGTAGTATATGAAGGAACTCCAACTATTCTAGGCCGGTGGGCTACAGAGGTAGCCTATAGACCAGAATATGGAGATCAAGAAGTATTACATTCCATGTTAGATGATATGCAGAAATTTATACATATTAAAGATCTTCCAAGAAAATATAATACACTACGTATTGATCTTATAGACGGATCGCAGCCTAAACAAATTAGCGTTATGCATTGGACTGGTCAAAAAGGTAATGAAGAAATAAGGAAGCAAATGAATGTCTAAGGTGGCACATATAATTGGAAACGGTGATAAAGTCTCTCTTTATGAACCAAGTAAAGGAATAAAAATTGCTTGTAATATTCCGCCATTTCCAGTAAATAATTTATATGCTACTGTTATAGTAGATTTTAAAATGTGTAGAGCTTTGCACGAAGGCGAAGTAACTATAAATGGATCATGGCTTTGTGGATTTAGACCTAAAAAATACTCGGAAATGCATCCTAGTTGGTATATGAAATTTGCTCCACAAATTAAAGAATTTTATACGACGATTCCAAAATATACAAATATAAAGGGCAACGATAATCTTGGACAAATGTACACTAATTTCAATTGCGGCCATTTAGCAACTCATTGGGCAGCAAATAAATTAAAAGCAGATGAGATTCATTTATATGGATTTGATTCACTTTTTGATTGGAATATGAGAAGCTATACAGATCTTGTTATAGATTCAGATCGAGGTAATTCGAATAACCATAGATTGATTGATAACTGGAGACCAGTTTGGAGTGGCATATTGAAAGAGTTTTCGAATACACAGTTTGTATTTTACCATAATCACGATAAATTAAAAATTCCTAAACCGGAAAATGTTGAGATAAGAGTAAAATAAACGTGTACATTCCTTCTCAGATGTTGTAAGATCTGATAATGATGTTAATAGAATTTCAAAATATACGTTCTACCAAGTTTCAAGATTTGCTCTGCGACGTAGTAGAATTTGGTCGTAAAAATTTATTTCCTCGGCATAAAAACGTTTATATAAATATTATTGCAACGCGCAATAGAGGAGTATATGGCGACTGCATGTATGAAGACGATCGTGACTTCACGATTCGCTTTGACACAACCCTTCCCCAGAAAGAAATCGTAACTACAATTTTGCATGAGCTTGTTCATGTCAAACAATATTTGTATAAAGAAGAAATGAATTACGATCTTCCGTATGATGAAAGGCCACACGAAATCGAAGCGCTTGCAAAAGAGAAACTACTAACGGAGGCTTACTATGGCCGTACGTAAAAAGAATGAAATATTTGATAAAGAATGCGGAGATGTTATTGACGATAATTTAAATATGACGGTGCCTTGGTATCTTATGGCGGCGTATGCATATTATGAAGAAGATCGTCCTATATTGTCAGATAGCTATTTTGATAGACTAGCAAAGAAGATGTTAGAATATTGGGATATGATCGACCATTTTCATAAGGATAGTATAAGTAAAGAAATGTTAGAAGCGGGTACATTTTTAGGTGAGTATCCAAGCAGAGTAAAATATGGGCTTCAAGCTTTAAGAGGTAAAAATGGCTGATAGCGATGATCCTTGTGATGACGTAATTGGTAAGAATTTAACAGGATGGTTAAAAACGAATAAAAAAGAAAAAAAGAAATAAGCCGTTGTTTACAAACAAAACAAAAACGCATAAAAATGAAAATAAACGTGTACATTGCTTTCTACATGCTGTATAAAGGTTATATCAAAAGGAGAAAACAATGTCAAACTTCGGAATCAACTTTGTAAATGCTTGTTCAGGTGGTCTTAACTTTCGTATTCAAACTGCTGAAGGTGAAATCGAACGCCGCGCAGATGATACAGCTGATGGTGTATATTGGGTAGAGCGTTATGGTATTGCTTCTGATTGTTATCTTTCTTCAGATATGGATTTTGCATCTGATGAAGGTTTCGCTGATGACGATGGAGCTAAAAAGCTTTTTAACCGTATCATGAACAACGTATGTGAGGCGGCTTAATGTTTAGCCTCAATACTCTTCTTAATGGCATGACAATTGCCGGTCTTTTCTTTGCAATAGGAGCTATCTTATAATGTTTGATTCTGAATTCGTAACAGCTTTTGAAAAAGCATGTAATAACTATGTTAACCAAACTCCTGATGGAACGGTTATATGGGACTATGTTGAGTCTGATTTGGCACTTGACGGTTGGATAGAAAAGTTAGGTGAAAACTTTAATTCGTTCTTTGACGATATGGCAGATCAATTTCTTGCAAATAAGGAGTCAGTGTAATGGAACCTTGGATTCAATCAACTCGTAATGGCTTTGAAATAGCCGAAGAAGAAATCAATCGTCTTGAAGCTTCACCTGCTCAAGGTGAACAATCTTGTATGGTTCAGTCCGATATGAAAACATGGGCTGTTAAAAAAGGTATTTGGCTATCCGAACACTATAAAAATATTATTGTTCTTCATGCTATTGACCGGGGATGGCTTCAAGAGTATTCCACTGGAATGGAGATTGTCGAATGAAAATGAATGATTATTCAAATATGGCAATGGATATTCTGTTCCATAAATGGCACTTGCCTTTAAAGAATGGTAAGGCTAATCGTGAAAATATCGAAGAACAGATAGTTATTGGCATATATAATAAAGATCTTGAACCAATATTACAAGAAGAAGTCGACCTTGTTATAGATTTGGTTGACGAATTGGTCGCCGATTATGGAGAAAAAACATGAAGCTATTATTAGCTACTACGGCATTATTTGCCGCCACTTCTGTTTCTGCAGAAGTATCTAATATTAAGATCTTTGATCATAATAAAACTGTGACTCAATCTGTTCCGGTATCAGAACGGCGATGTCAAGATGTACAAGTTCCTATTTACCAACAAGGCGGTCAAGCCTCAGGTGGAGATGTATTACTTGGCGCAATCTTAGGTGGTCTTATTGGTGGTACTGCTTCTGGTAAAGACGAAGGCGCTGCTATCGGAGCTCTAGGTGGTGCAATCATAGCTAATGAGTCTGCAAAGGGGCCTCAAGTTACTGGATATGAAATTCAGCGTCAATGTAGTGATGTTGTAGTATATCAAAATTCAAATGTAGAAGTATATAGTCATTCTACTATTCGCTTCTATCTTGACGGAAAAAGGTATGTGGTTCCTTTCCAAAAATAAATGTACTAATAGGCATATTCTATTCACGGATATGGGCCATTCATTCAAGGCTATTGATACATGGTGTGGTCATAAGGCCGAAGGACAAGTCTGGTACTGTAGTAAAGAATGTATGAATGTTGGAAGAGAAGGTGCGCCTTTAGAATATAAACCTGTCGATGAACCCATATCAAATGATTAGGAGAACTTATGAGAGAAAAACTATTAAGAGCCTTTAAATCACATGCTAAAGGCCATATTGATAAGCATGTAGCTAATGTCGAAGTGTATCTTCATAATCCTGCAGGTATTGGCGAGCACTCCGATATTATGGAAGCAATCGAAATTGAAATAGAAGAAGTTGCTAAATATCATGATATGCTAGAAATGGTTGATAGATATTTTTAATGATTACAGTAACAGAATCCGCTAAAGAATATTTAAATCGTATAGGAGATCCTAATGTGTCTCTTACGGTTAAAGGTGGAGGATGTGCAGGATTTCAATATGAGTGGGGTACTACAGATAAAGAACCCACTATAGAGAATTTATGGTTAGATCCATTAGCAGAAATGTTTGTATTTGGATGTACTGTAGATTATGTAGAAGAGTTGGGTGGCTCTTTTTTAAAAGTAGTCAACCCTAATGCCAAAGCCAGTTGTGGTTGTGGCGAAAGTTTTGGAGTTTAATATGATAGTAATAATTTTGGCACTATTTGCTCATGATAATCAAGAGTTTTTTGCTCTTTCTCATGCGCAACAGCAAGAAGGTTATCAGTGGGAAATGATTGACGAAGGTTGTCGTCCTCCTGGTGAAGGAACACTAGCTCTTATAGATGGAGATGGTAATGTTTGTTGGCAACTTGAAAAGCCAACTGAATAATATAATGGACACGTAGCTCAGCTGGATTAGAGCAAGTGCCTTCTAAGCACTAGGTCGAGGGTTCGAGTCCTTCCGTGTTCGCCAAGAAAGGAAATCAAATGGAAGTTGCAATAATTTGGTTTTTGTCTATGTACGGCATGGGTGAATATATCAAGAAAGTGGATAACCACAACAAAACTCTTGGTGCATATATCGCCCGTGTCGATGAAGAAATGAATAAAATAGACGAGAAGTTTATAGGACTAGCAGCATCTCATTCTGCAGTCGCTGCTCGTCAAAAGGTTCAACATGATAGACTCGAACAGAGGATTGAAGTGTTGGAAGGCGAATGAGGAAAGCCTGCAATATCGCAAACGTACTCAAGCAAACCCTATATGTGGTTAGAGGCGCGTCGGACATATAGGTCGGTAGAAAGCACTGGTACCGTAAAAAAACCCAGTCGGTTGTTGCATACGTAAAATGCAAATAGGAAGGGGAGCTCTGCAGAAGCTCCCCTTTTGATAAATATAGTTTAATCATAATAATAAAGATAGGTTAAACTATGCAACAAAATAAGTACGATGTAACTGTAATAAAAGTAGTTGATGGTGATACCGTTGATGTGGATATCGATTTAGGATTTGGTATTTGTCTAAAGGACGAACGCGTAAGAATTATGGGAATAGATACGCCCGAATCTCGTACGTCTGATAGAGTTGAAGACTTGTTTGGTGAAGCTGCTAAAGCTCGTTTAAAAGAACTTATGAAGCATGGCGGGAAACTTATCACGACAGAAGATAAGCATGGCGAAGATATGAAGGGTAAGTTCGGCCGAGTTCTAGGTGATTTCGAAGTAGACTATCACGGTGAAATGAAACGTGTTACCGAAATCATGGAACTAGAAGGCCATTGCGTACCTTATTTTGGTGGAAGTAAAGAAGAAACACAAGCAGCTCATATGGTCAATAGAGCTCGTCTTATAGCTGAAGGTATCGTATCACAAGAAGATGTTGATGCAGCTCAAGCTAAAATGGATAAGAAAAAGAAATGAATCGAGAAGAGTTAGAACGTTATATTGCCAAGTATAAAGAACACGAAGCAAATAGAACTTCTACTTTTGACCGTAATGAATATTATTGGAAAAAGCTGATGGAGAAAAAATAGTGTCAGAAGATTTATTTGATTTTGGTTTTACAGCCGTAGATGAAGATGAGCTGGAAGCAGTTCGAAAAGCAACTACTGCGGCCGTTAAAATAGAGGCTGCAGCCTCCACTACGCAAGACAAACTTGACAATTTGTACAATGCAGTGATTCCTCTGATTAATAATTTAAAGAAGAATCCTGAAAAAGAGTATATACTTTGGCCAAATAGACTGGCCAAAGTAGAGGCCTTTGAAAGCAGGTTACAAGAAATATATTCTGGTTAAGATTTGTCTTTTCCTTTGGAATAAGCCTGAGCCCCAAAGAAAGCGGCTACTAAACCGGCTATAGCTACAAAGTATGTAGGAGCAATATCTCCGATTACTTTAGCTGCACTATCTACACCAAATATGGTTGTAAGTAAAATAAGTACAGGATACAAAAGCATACCCCATAGAGCGAACCATGCCATAGATCTAATTTGATCTTCTTTGGCATCTTCGTTCTCTTGCATTTTCTTTTTATGTTCCCATTCTGCTATTTCTTTAGCACGAGCCATTTCTTCGTCAGTGATAACTCCATCGCCATCTGCATCTAGATGAGCATATATGGAATCAGCCTGCATCATTTTGGCTTCTTGTTTTTTAGATTCTTTAGTTGCCATTTCTACTCCAAATGCGTTTTTCTCAGCCATCTTCTTCGTATAGCTCTTCTACATAAACATCATCATCGCCAGCCGATGTGCCCATTATAGCATTACCAAATTCTGCGGCTGCCCATGTCATTACTAAGATTGCTAATAAACCAATAAAGACCCATTTCATTTTCATGTCGTCGACGATCATTTTAATTCCGATCATCTCGTTACCAAGAACACGAAATTGTAATTCCATCTTGCCTTCAGGTGTCAAATCATCAGGATTCATATTTGTCAATTTATCATCAGCCATTATGTTCCGCTTTCCATAGTGTCCATGCACCGTATGCTACACCTGCCCAAGCGGCGATGTGAGTCATTGGTCCACCAAGCGCTACGAGTAAACCTAACGCGGCGATAAGAGCTCCGTCTAAAGATGTTCTTTCTTTTACACGAGCCATGACCCAGTTTTTAATCATATCCATAATACCCTCCTTTAAATTGTGGTATGGATTTATTTATAAATAATTATTCCGGGAGATCAAATAAAATGCAAGAGCGTTATCATAATTATATTTTAAGAATGTTAAGAGAGGAACGTGAAAATGAATTGGCTAGAGATAGACAAGATAATATGGAACATGATATCAGCATGGAATGGATCAGACACTTCGAAAAAAGATCTTCTAAAAGCAATAGCCAAGAAATTTAATTGGACAGAAAAGCAAACAATAATTGCTTGTCAACGCCATTTTAATATGTACAATAAAAAGAATATGTGATAGAATAACCCTAGTGAAGGAGTTATCATGAATATATTTGTATTACATAAAAACCCAGTTTTTGCGGCTCAACTACAGTGTGATAAACATGTAGTAAAAATGATTGTAGAGTCTGCTCAAATGTTATCCACAGCGCATCGTATGCTCGATGGCTATATGGAAATGCGACCATCTAAATCTGGTAAGCGCATGGTCAAATATTGGGTTCATAAAAATAATAATCTTGAAAACGTATTATATCGTGCTGTTCATCATGGGCATCCTTGCACTGTGTGGACAATGGAAACAAATGCTAATTACGAATGGCATTACAAGCACTTCGTAGCTTTGTGCGATGAATATCAGCATCGCTATAATAAAGTACATTCGACAGATACGCTTTTGCGGGAGGTATTACGTCGAGCGCCATCAAATACTAATTGGTCAAATCAATATACACCATTTGCTCTTGCTATGCAACACGAACCCCAATGCATTCACGAAGATGATCCGGTTCGTTCATATCAAGAGTATTACCAAACCAAACAAGATAGATTTAAAATGGTTTGGACAAATCGCAACGTACCTGAATGGTTCAAGGAGGCAGCATAATGTTAGAAAAAGATAAGTCAAAAGCAAACCGTATGCTCAGATCATCTGCAGCAAGAACTCGTCGTAAAACACGAAAAGCTATGATGGAAGCTCGAACCTTATCTTTATTTGCACGCCTTAAACGATTACGACGAAAAAAATCATTAAGTCATTGATTACAAACAAAAAGAAAATTACATAGTTCGGCGCTTTTTTGTGTACATTCACTTCGTAACAGTGTAGGATGTATATATGAAAAGGAGAAATACTATGGAATTTACTTACTCAGATGATCTTTGGTCAGACCTTCACAAAGATGTTCATGGCTTCCGCCCTTCTGCGGTTTTCATGAAAAATCTTTTAGCCTTCGACAATGAAACGAAGCAAAATCTTTGGGATGCTCTGTGTGAGCAACTCGAAGAAAACACTAAAGCCGAGCAATCGGCTGAAGTAGTCGCCATCGAGAAGTTCGAAGCTCGTATCAAAGACATCATCGAGCTTGGTGCTGGTAATCGTACTAACGCTCTTTTGTGGATGACTTCCACTGAAACCTTTTATCACATTCAAGATGTCGAACACTTTGTCTGGGAGCAAGGTATTTTGTTTACTGACTATGGTAAACAGCTAGTTAAAGATTTAGCTGCCATTGTCGATTATAAGGAGTATGACTATGCATAAGATGTTGTATTGGAAAGTTGAAGCTTTTATTTTTAAGAATGGCTGTTATGAATTGCAAGAGCATGCCTCAGGATTTAAATATGATCAAGCTCGTAGTTACTACTTGGATTTGTATGATTCTAACAAATTTGCAATGGTTAGAATGTCTCGCCTTGATGGCAGCGAAGCCTGGTCAATTGAAAGCAAGGAGGCAGCATAATGTATGATCTAGATGTAATCGTAAAAGGTAATGAACTTCCTCGTCATGGTTCTCCTCAGGATCGTGGCAGTGCAGATGCTTATTATGGTCGTCCATATGATCCTCATTATTATGTTGGTTCTACATATCAGTCTGAACGCGTTGGGAAAGATAATATGACTATCGGTGAGCTCGAAGCTTACGAGTATGGTTATGATAACGAAGAAGATCGAAAGGATTGGGGATAATGGAAAAACTAATATATGGTGTTGTAATAACCATAGTTGTTATTCTGTGTACACTTTATACGTGGCACATCTGGTCAGATTGCATGGATGAAAATTCTTGGTTTACTTGTGTCAGAATGTTGAGTAGATGATCAGTGTAAATGGCAAGATTTTTAATTGCCTCTATAATGCAATAGAGTATCGAGATTATCTTGATGCTCATTATATAAAAGTGATATGGAATGTATACAGTTGAATTTGATGAGGACGAAACTCTCATTACGATTTTAGACGATAAGGGAAAATACGACGACGTTTCGGTTTTTCTTTATGATGACGTGGTTTATATTCGTCAATGGAATGAAAAGGATGATAGATTTCAGGTTATAGCCTTGACTGATATGATGTATCTTAAATTGATGTCGGCATGGACTTCACCTGAAGGTGCGTTTATTTTGGAAAAAAATTATAAGTGATTGATTTTAAACGAAACAAAAACGTGTACATTGCTTTCAACATGCTGTAGGATGGTTATATCAAATGAAGGAGAATACTATGAAATTTGCAACTACTCAATCTGACCGTCTTGCTCTCATCAAAGAAATCGCTGAGCGTAAGAAAAAAATGTCTAAGATTCGTAAACAGTCTGCATCAGTTATCTCTCGTGCCAAGCCTGTTTCTCGTAAGAAAAAAGATCTTGACATTCCTAAAGAGTCTAATATGTATCACTGGACTGATGCATCTAAATACGCCAAAGAATACTATGGCGAAACAATGTTCGAAACTACGAGGTATGATAATGATTGGGATTAATGAAATATTTTGGGGCATGATGTTAGGCATGCTCTTAATTGGTATTGACAAATACTTAATACCAGGCGGAGTCTATTAAGACTCTTTTCCTCATACGTCTGTGTAGAGGCGTTGATCAGCTAAAAGCACTATCCCTACGGGAATATATTCGCCTGTGAAATATCAGTGTCGTGAAAGCGTAGGGGTGTTAGTTTCAATCAAACTAGAGCGGCAATGTCAATAAGGCCGTGCGGGGAGATTGGAGATACTAGCTCGGGCGTATGAGGAAAGGAGTTTATTATGAGAACTGTACACTATGTAGGGATGGATCACGACACTTATACTCGAGCTCGTAGAGTATTCGGTGGTCCTGCTTACTATCACAAACATATGGACGCTAGAGTCTATAGTGAAGTTGGTGATAGTGATGTCGTTATAGTAGGTGATCCTAGAATGCACAAGTATGTATGGGATGCATCTGCAGTTGATAGGAGGTACACAGATTGATTTTTAGTACTAGTCTCATCGATACTCAGGACCATTGGATGGTCGGTACTGAATGGCAATATGCTAAAGGTACTGTCACCATGCATCCTGAGGGTTTTAGTTGTTCTTGTAAAAAAGCACCACGTAAACCGTGTAACCACATTCGTAATGTTAAGTTACGTATCTATGGCACATTCGATCAACATTATAAGGAGGCAGCTTAATGTCTATGCATATGATTAGAGGAGTTCAAGTTCATGGTGTAGGGAAACGCCGTAAGGCGAAACGAAAATCGAATAAATTATTAAAGGCGGAAGCCGAACATCAAAAGTTTCTAGATAAACTTGTTTCAGGTAAGTCAAGTTATAGGCCTGACTTACCTGACTATAATTGTGGTCCTCGTATGACGAGTGATCGTATAGCAGGCAATGGTCTTGCAAAAGAACGTAGTCGCTATACAGGTGATGAAATCGCTGGTATTGTAGTTACACATAAATCAAATCTAATGCCAGTTCGTAAAGATAATAAACAAGCAGCTATTGATGCTGCCTCAATGAGGAGATAATAATGTGGGTAATTAAAGTCGACATGTATGGTCGACCAACAAACGCCGTAATGCGGCGAATGGAAAATTGCAAGCTTGATCTTGATTCTCATGAATCTCGTTCTAAGTTTGGCTATTGCTATTTGGATTATTTAGTCAAATGAGTGATTATAAAGTTTCGCTTCTTGATCGTCGAGTTCAATATCTCGAAGGCAAGATACAAGATTGGGAGAAAGTCATTGATATACTAATGGCCGATCCTACCTTTATGCATACTTTGGGTGTAAAGGAATTGAAAAAGAATCAAAATAAAAACATTGATTCGTCTTATAAAGTAAAGGATCCGTATAAATGATTGACTCAAGTTCTCGTGACTATATGGTCACTGAATTAAAGAAACGTGAATGTCGTGTGATATTCAAAAAAGTAAATGGCGAAGAACGAGATATGGTCTGCACTTTGCAAGAAGGTGTTATTCCATCTACTGATACTAAAGATCCATTCTCGCTTAAAAAAATCAGAGATATCAGCGAAGAAGTAATTCCAGTTTGGGATACGAAGGCCGAAGGATGGCGCTCATTTCGTGTTGATAGTGTGCTATCTTTTACCTAGTATAAATAAGCATTTAAGGAGTTCTTATGAATATTGAATATGTCGAATATTTAATTTTAGCGGCAGGTGCGTTCTGTGCATTTAAGGTTGGCTATTGGTATAATAAACACAATAGCGAAGAAATTATAGAAGCTACTATCAGAGCGTTAGTCGATAAGAACTTAGTTCGCTGGAAGATGGATTCGGATGGCGAAATTGAACTTTTACCAATAGATCATAAAGATTAATTTAAATTTGTCGGCGCTTTTTAGTGTACATTCCTTTTGGAATGTGGTAGAATAGTATTATATGATGAAACAAGTGAGGATATCATGGCTAGACAAACTGCACGTATGAAGATTCGTCAAGAACTTGCAAAAGAATCGAAAGTAAAACCGATTAAACCACGTAAGAAGAGAGCTCCACTCTCGGCTGAACAAAAAGCAGTATTGGTAGAACGTATGGCCAAAGCTCGTGAAGCTCGTGGTCCTGCAAAGAATTTGTCTATTGACGAATCAATTCGTGATTTGTCTGCAGATAATCCATTAAGCCCTTCAAAAATTAAAGACTATATCAAAAGTCAAAAAGAATTAATGCAGGGCTTAAAATCTTCGAAGGCTAAAGATAGCAAAGATGCTGGTCTAAGAGGCCAGTATTGGGACACAGATACATATCTGTTTAACCTTCAAAGATATCTTAATGACGGTGTTTATAGAGACCATCGCTATGGTGCTGAAAAGCAGAATAAAATTAAAATGCGTAATGTAGCAATGGCTTATTATCCTGATGGCACACCTAAACGTACTGTAGGTGTGTTTTATGGTGATATTGGTGAAGTATACACAAATGAAATGTACTTGGAGGATAATCAAAATCGAAACTGAAAAGAAATTTCTAACTAAGAGTGAGTTCACTGAGTTAGTAATAAATACCGTTAAATCGCACAAGTCTTCTTACATGGATGCCATCATACATCTGTGTGAGGAGAACAATATTGAAATCGAAGATATAAGAAAATATATATCTCCGGTGATTAAAAACAAGATTGAGGCAGAAGCTACTAATTTAAATTTTTTGCCTCAACAAAACTGTTTACCTATAGTATAAAATATAGTATAATATTTCAGCAATAATACAGCAATATAAGGAAAAATATATGTCTTTTGCAAATCTAAAACGTAACCGTACCGACTTCTCTAAGCTATTAAATGCAGCTCAATCTGCAGGTGGTGGTGAGAAGAAATCATATGGCGATGACCGTATGTGGAAACCAGTAGTTGATAAGGCAGGTAATGGTTATGCCATTCTTCGTTTCTTACCGGCAACTGAAGGCCAAGAAATTCCGTGGGTTCAATATTGGGATCATGGATTTAAAGGACCAACTGGCCAATGGTATATTGAAAAGTCTTTGACATCTATTGGTCAGCCTGACCCTGTAGGTGAATTGAATTCTCGTTTGTGGAATTCAGGTATCGAAGATGATAAAGAAACTGCACGTAAACAAAAACGTCGTTTACACTATGTAACAAACGTTTTGGTGGTATCAGACCCATCTGCACCTGAGAATGAAGGCAAAGTCTTTATGTATCAGTTCGGCAAAAAGATCTTTGATAAAGTTATGGATCTAATGCAACCTCAATTTCCTGATGAAAAGCCAATTAATCCTTTTGACTTTTGGAATGGTGCTGATTTTGTATTAAAAATTCGTAACGTCGAAGGTTATAGGAACTATGACAAGTCGGAGTTTCGTAGCCCATCGGCGCTCTATGATGGCGATGAAGCACGTTTGGAAGAGGTTTATAATAAACTATATCCAATCACCGAGTTCACAGATCCTACAAGCTATAAAACTTATGATGAGCTTAAAACTAAATTGCACCAAGTATTAGGTGAACAAGCTCCTCGTACAGTTAAGCAAGAAGTAGCAATTGATGATGAGATTCCTTATGATCGATTCGATAAGGCTTCTGCGCCAGCAGAACCTACAGCTACACCAGTATCACAGACTGCAGAATCGGCAGTCGATGAAGATGATACGATGTCTTATTTTGCTAAGCTAGCAGCTGAAGACTAATTATTAGGATTACCATGTAAATCAATAAAATGTGTTGACCTAATTTGTTCAACCATTGTAGTAGGCGCATTAATCGTTGTAATGGTTCGTGCGTCTGCATTATATTGTAACCCTAAGCCAGGGCTATTATTTCCAGTTTTAGTAATTTCGTCACGTAAATCACCTAACGAAATGGCCATGTCTTCGGCCTGTAAAGCTTTTATTGCATTATCAAATCTTACAGCATTCGTTGACTTTCCCAATTCTTGTTTACTGATAAGTTTATCAGGACCAGCTATATCGCTAAGAATTTTTAATGCCCTAACTCCTTTAGGTGATAATACTGGTTTAGGAGGAGCTACCTGTTCTTCTTCCTCAGGAAACAGATATTTCATTAATCTGGTATTACCGAATCTATCTTTCAAAAATGCTTTGATTTTATCAAGGGTCGGTAACCACTCGCCA
>Ga0181553_10000194_pt1 | contig 49189 bp, 36 predicted proteins | sample 011ome_17_FD_133753 | JGI IMG/M metagenome (GOLD analysis project Ga0181553, IMG submission 133753) | Coastal salt marsh microbial communities from the Groves Creek Marsh, Skidaway Island, Georgia - 011502XT metaG (megahit assembly) | ecosystem: Environmental > Aquatic > Marine > Intertidal...
ATCCACTACAAAATCCTTCTGCAAAATCGGAATTGCAACTTCCTTTCTGGCTATCTCAAGATCTACTGTAGCTCCTCCAAAGTACTCCTGGTCGGTTAGCACGGATAGGGCTGAGGCACCAGCCAACTCGTATCCCTTGCTCACTTTCTCCACAGAGGAGATGCCATTGATCAGTCCTTTGGAAGGAGATTTTCGTTTAAATTCGGTGATGATTCCAGACTTAGTAGCGTCTAGTAGAAATGACTTTAAGGAAAGAGGGCTTCTGGTAAAAGCGCTACTTTTTTCTAAAAGCGATACAGGGCATTGCTGCTTCCGAACGTGCACTTCCAGGTACTTATCTGCAATGATTTTTTCTAGCGTATTCATCTTTGGAGTAGCTTAATTGAAAGATACGGAGGTTTGAGGCTGGATTAATCCCGTAAAGACACGGAGAGCTTTTCCACTCATCAAAGTTTCTTTGGCAATAGCTATCGCTTCTGCAAAGTCAAGGCCTTCCCTTGCGGTCACTAATGCAGCAGCAGCATTGGCAATCACCACTTGATTTTGTGCAGCGCTACCGGCTCCTCGAAGTACCTGTTCAAAGATACGTGCAGACGCGGCAATTGTGGTCCCCCCAAGAATACTCTCCGGAGAAAGTTGCTCCAATCCTAAACCTTGGGGATGGTAGAGTTTCTCACCTCCGTTGGTAATCATTTTGAAGGGTCCTGTCAGCGAGATTTCATCGTAGCCATCTAGGGAATGTAAAATGGCAAATCGGCCTGCTGTCTCTTGGTAGAGGTAGCCATACAAACGAGCCAATTCCAAACTGAACACTCCTACCAATTGCTTTCGGGGAAAGCTAGGGTTGACCATGGGTCCGAGCATGTTAAAGAAGGTCTTTACCCCAAGTTCCTTTCGGATAGGTGCCACACTTTTCATGGCAGGGTGAAAAAGTGGCGCATGTAGAAAGCAGAGACCTACCCGATCCAAGCTGCGTCGCAGCTGGTCCGAATCCGCGCTAAACTCGTATCCAAAATGGGCGAGCAAGTTGGAGGATCCACAAATGGAAGAGACACCTGTATTGCCGTGCTTGGCCACCGCTTGCCCGGCACCTGCTACTATAAAGGAGGAAAGTGTAGAAATATTAAAGGTGTCCTTGCCATCGCCTCCCGTGCCGCAGAGATCCATGGCATCGTATTCCGAAAGGTCGATGGGTACACAGAGTTCTAGCATGGCTTCTCGGAAACCCTGCAGCTCTTCTACTGTAATACTGCGCATCAGGAATACGGTCATAAAGGCAGCTACTTGGCTACTTGGATAGGATCCTGTGGCTAGGTTTTTCAAGGCCTCTTTCGCCTGCAGCTGAGAGAGGGTTTTGTGTGCAATGAGGTGATTTAGTATATCTTTCATCAGGAGATAGAAGTCAAGTTAGGATTGAAGCCAATTTTGGATCAATTGGGATCCGTGTTCCGTAAGTATACTTTCTGGGTGAAACTGTAGACCCCGTAGGTCATACTGCTTGTGCCGAATGGCCATAATCTGTTGGTCCGACGTGCGTCCAATCACCTCCAGATCAACAGGCAGGTATGCTTCGTCTACTACCCAGGAATGGTACCTCCCTACAGCAAACTGGTTAGGTAATCCAGCAAATAGTCGATCAGGCATTGCCGTGAAGGTTGCTGCTACCCCATGCTGGACTTCAGCTAGGTTGTGCAATTTTCCACCAAAAGCCTCTGCGATGGCCTGGTGTCCCAAACAAATGCCTAAAATAGATTTGGTCGCCCTAAACCGTTGCAAAAGAGCAGGCATGAGACCAGCCTCTTCCGGAATACCTGGTCCTGGAGAAAGGAGAATTTTATCGAAGTGCTCCACCTCATCAAGGGCAAAGGCATCGTTTCGACAAATGTCCAATTGCTGTCCATAGCCCAGCTGCCTAATCAGGTATACCAAATTGTAGGTAAAAGAATCGTAATTGTCTATGACTAAGATTTTCATGAATGCATCGCTTAAATCTGTTCTGCAGTTTTCAAAGCCACCCGCAAGGCTTCCAGTTTGTTGGCCACCTCTTGTAATTCGGAGCGGATGTCACTTTTGGCAACAACACCAGCACCGGCTTGAAACCGAAGTTGGTTATTTTCGGATACAAAAGAGCGAATCACAATGGCATGGTTAAAGTCCCCATTGAACCCCAGGTAGCCAATTGCACCTCCATAAAATTGACGATTAACCGATTCCAATTCATCAATCAATTCCATAGCTCGGTATTTTGGAGCGCCAGAAAGGGTCCCAGCAGGGAAAGTGTCCGCAACTAATTGAAGTGGATTTGCTCCTTCGGGAAGCTGACCCGTTACTTTAGATACCAAATGGATCACATGAGAGTAGTATTGTACTTCTTTGAAGACCTCTACTTCCACCCGATCGGAAGAACGCGAGAGGTCATTCCGTGCCAGGTCTACCAGCATGACGTGCTCTGCATTTTCTTTGGGATCGTCGTATAGCTTGCGTGCAAGGGCGGCATCCTCAACATCGTTGCCAGTGCGGCGGAAGGTACCTGCAATTGGGTAGAGGGTGGCTTTTCTATTTTTTACTACAATTTGAGCTTCTGGAGAGCTCCCAAACACCTTGAAGGATCCGTAATCAAAATAGAACAAGTAGGGAGAAGGATTGACCGAGCGAAGGGCGCGGTACACGTTAAACTCATCACCTTTGAAGGCAGTTGTAAATCGGCGAGAAAGGACCAGCTGAAACACATCTCCACGCTGGCAATGCTTCTGGGCTTGAGCAAGCAATTCCAAGAACTCTTCATCACTGTAATTGGAAAACTCTTCCCCTTCCTTCTTGAATGAGTAGGCTGGAATATTCTTGTTATTCAGTAATGTTTCGATTTCATCCAAGTGGGAAGCACGCTCAGCACCTTCGGGCAAATGCTCAAAAAGATGAAGCTCGTTTTTGTAATGATCCACCACGATGATATTTTGATACATGGCATAATGCATCATGGGTACCTCATTCGAAGGAGTACCCTGGAGCTGAATGTCCTCAAACCAGCCTACGGTATCGTATTGAGTGTAGCCAAAAAGGCCGTTTGTACTGAATTTGAAAGAGTCTGGGTTCGATTGGAAGGAATTCCCAAAGTGCCGCAAGCAATCCATCAGCGGTTTTTCTGGGCCTACCTCATAGGAGTTCTCCTCTCCATTGGGCATTTTTTCTAAAACCGCACCTGCGGTAAAGGAAAATGATGCAAGTGGGTTGAAACAGATATAGGAATAGCTATTGTCCTGCCCTCGATAATCCGAGGACTCCAGTAAGATAGGATTGGCAAAGCGATCGCGTACTTGCAGGTAAATACTAACTGGCGTGATGGTATCAGCCAATCGCTTGCGGTACTGTGTGTGTAGGAGAATGGTCTGTGACATTTTTGGTTGAAGTATAGGCACAAAAAAAGGCTTACCGGGGAAAACCAGTAAGCCTTTTGAGGTATGTATTGCGCAAAATCTAGGCAACGGCTTTCTGAGCTTTCCCAAGGAAAGTTTTTGAATGCCACCACCAGTAGTTGTTTGCGTTTGTTTTCATTAGCTTTCCACAAATTTAGAAAGGCTTTGGAAAAATCAATACTTCTCCTCGGTTTTTTTGAATTATTTTTAATCAAACAGAGAATTTACCGTGGCAAAAGGAATTTCGCAGTACTTCAAACGAATTTTTGATGATTACCAAGTCTTGGTTTGCATCTATCCAGAAGACTATACCGGGATTGAACTTATACTTCATCCCGATGGACATGTTGAGAAAACGAATATCGTCGCTGACGAAGAAATTTTTGAGGACCTTGAAGCCGATGAGTTCAAAGTCTGTAGTGCCTTGGAGTTTCAACTCCTCCTCTCCAAGGCCTAGCAACTCTAGTCAGCAGCAACCCTTTTTTTCACGCTTCGCCTCGGTAGATAGAGGGAATGGATACGCTGAATCATCTATTTTTGGGTACTTTTTCCTGGAATCTGCCTAAAACTGTTTCACGCGGATCAAGACAGAAAAGATGTGCGGATTTTATTCGTTCGATCTGTGTGGAGCGAATAGAAAATTTACTTTATTTTCTGGGGTCATCTTTTTTTATTCTTCTTTTTGTTTATATTATAAACATTAAAATGTTAATAATATTAACATTTTAATTTTCTGATTCCTACCTGATTTTCAGGGAAGGGCAATCTCCTTGCATTCTATTTTACTTATCCCCTTCATTCCGAGGATAGTCTTCGGAAAGATCTTGCCGACTCCATGTTTCTCAATTGCCACAGCCACTTCAGTTTCAAATACGGCACCTTATCGGTAGAAGCACTCGTATCCGAAGCGAAAAAACGAAAGGTAGACGCACTTGCACTCACAGACATCAACAGCAGTGCCGCGGTATTCCCTTTTATCCGAGCGGCACAAAAAGCAGGTATTCATCCGGTAATTGGGGTTGATTTCAGGAACGGCATCATCCAGCAATACATTGGCCTCGCACGAAATCAGGAGGGCATGTATGAACTCAACAAGCACCTCTCCGAGCACCTATTACACAAGCAGCCTTTTGCGGATAAGGCACCGCACTTTGCAAATAGTTTTGTGGTCTACCCTTTTCCGAAGGAGTACTTCCCCTTGGCCGAACATGAATTTGTAGGCATCCACCCCAGCCAACTCAACAAGCTGCATTCCTCGCCTTGGTACCGGAAACGAGAAAAATTGGTACTCCTGCAGCCGGTTAGTTTTTCCTCCAAACTCGAGTTTAACGCGCACCGACTCCTGCGCAGTATGGAACTCAATACGCTACTCAGCAAACTCCCTGTGCAGGAACAGGCGGATCCCTCCGATCAGCTCTATGGCTATGCCTCGCTCATCGCTCGCTGCGAAAACCACAGCTACCTGCTCCTCAATGCGCAAAAACTACTGGAACAGTGCCAGTTTTCCTTCTACTTTCAGGCGATCAAAAACAAACGAGACCTACTTGGTACTGGAGGGGAGGATTTTGAATTTCTACGCCAAGAAACCCTCCGAGGAGCCCAGCAGCGCTACCCCCAGCTCTCTGCAGCCGTCAGTAAGCGGATTGAAAAGGAGCTAGAGCTGATTCAGCAAAAGAGTTTTGTGTCTTACTTCCTGATCAACTACGACGTCGTGCAGTTTGCCCATCGCCGCAATTTCTACCATGTGGGCCGAGGCTCTGGAGCCAACTCCGTGGTAGCCTACTGTTTGGGGATTACCGATGTAGACCCCATGGAGCTGGACCTCTACTTTGAGCGCTTTATCAACCTGTACCGAGAAAATCCTCCAGACTTCGACATTGACTTCAGTTGGACCGACCGCGATCAGGTATTTGACTACTTATTTAAAAAATACAATGTAGGTCAAGAGGCCCATGTAGCGCTACTCGGCTCGTACAGCACCTTTCAGTACAATTCCGTGATTCGTGAACTCGGTAAGGTCTTTGGCCTACCCAAGGCAGAGATTGAGTCCCTGCTACAGCAGGCCGACAAAGCAGGCTATAGCCCCGATGGCTTGGGCAAGTTGATTCTTCGCTATGCACAGGTGCTGCATGACATGCCTTCCCACCTGACCATTCATGCCTGTGGACTGTTGCTATCGCACAAGTCCATCCATTACTACACCGCTACTAGTTTGCCTCCCAAGGGCTTTCCTGTGGCCCATATCGACATGCACGTGGCCGAAGACATCGGCTTACACAAGTTTGATCTCCTGAGCCAGCGAGGGCTAGGACACATCAAGTCTAGCTTGGAGTTGATCCAGCGCAACCGGGGAATTGAAGTAGATATCCGAGCAGTAGCCCAATTTAAGCAGGACCCAAAGATCAAGGAACTTCTCCGAAGCGGGCATACGATTGGCGCCTTTTACGTAGAATCTCCGGCCATGCGCATGCTGCTGGCCAAGCTGCAGGCCGATACCTACTTGGAGCTTGTGGCTGCCAGTTCCATCATCCGCCCTGGGGTAGCTCGATCAGGCATGATGCGAGAGTACATCTTGCGGCATCGGGACCCGGAGCGCAGGAAGCAGGCCCATCCTGTGCTCGCGGAGATCATGCCAGAAACCTATGGCATCATGGTGTATCAGGAGGATGTGATTAAAGTAGCCCACCATTTTGCAGGGTTGAGTCTGGCCGAGGCGGATGTGCTGCGTAGAGGCATGAGTGGTAAATCTCGCTCCAAGGACGAGTTTGAGCGCGTCAAGGCAACCTACTTTGACAACTGCAAGCAGCTGGGGAGGAAGGATGCCGAGGCAGCTGCCGTATGGATGCAGATTGAGAGTTTTGCAGGGTACTCCTTTGCGAAAGGACACTCCGCTTCCTTTGCGGTAGAGAGTTACCAGAGCATGTACCTGAAGGCCTATTTTCCCTTGGAATTTATGGTGGGGGTAATCAATAATTTTGGAGGGTTTTACTCCACCGAATTTTATGTACACGAGCTGCGAATGCAGGGAGCAATCGTGGAAGCGCCCCACCTCAACGAAAGTGAGTACCTGACTCGAATCAGCGGAACAATTGTTTACTTGGGCTGGATCCACCTGAAGCATCTTGAAAAACGAACCGTGGAGCACCTCTTGCAAGAGCGGCAGGCTCAGGGACCTTTTTTGGGGTTGGAGGACTTTGTGCGACGGGTCACCTGTGGACTGGAGCAACTGCTGATTTTGATTCGAATCCAAGCATTCCGGTTTACGGGCAAATCCAAGCAGCAGCTCCTCTGGGAGGCCCATTTTTTACATCACAAGCTGGTGGGGGTACGACCTACACAGGAACTGTTTGTGCAATCGACAGGTGGCAATTCCTGGGAAAGTTTGCCTCCTCAGGTGCCTGTATTGGAGGAGCTGGATGTGCGTCAGGACATCTTGGATCAAATCGATATTTTGGAATTCCCACTGGAATCCCCCTTCCACTTGCTCCAGGATACAGCCATCCAGGGGGTGAAGGCGAAAGAACTGCCGCAGCAGTTAGGAAAAATCGTGCAGGTAATTGGCTACTTAGTCACCGTCAAGTACACCCGGACGATCAAGGGAGAGGTTATGAATTTTGGGACCTTTATCGATTCGGAAGGGCATTGGATCGATACGGTTCACTTCCCGCCTACGGTCAAACAGTATCCCTTCAAAGGCAGAGCGATCTACTGCCTTGAAGGCAAGGTGGTAGAAGAATTTGGCTTCTACTCGCTCGAGGTGCAGCGCATGGAACGGATGGCCTATTGGAATGCGGAGGGGTAGAGAGATGGGATTAGCGTTTTTAGCCAAGTATCAAGGAAGACACCAAGAAATCCTACCCCTTTACCAATTAAGTTATTCCTTCAATTTATACACTACCGAATATTTCAGGCCGGCAGAATGCTTGCCTGAATCGTATATTTTCTCAGGTAACCGGCCATCCCAATACAAGAGATAGGTGGAATCATCCATTTTACCACTCAAAACCGTAATATCGAACTTATTTGGTGTTTCAGGATTTACATTTTCTAAAAACCGAATACCCAGCAGCACCCGTTCTTGGGGAGCCAAACAGATGCCCTTGGAGGATAAATCAATAAAGAGACGGTTTCGAAGCTTGCTGGTTACCAAGTATTTTTCTGGGAAATCAACTCCATCACCAACCGGCAATCCATCTTCTTCCACCACCACAGGCTGTATGTAAAAGCCAGACGAATCTTCCGTCCAATTGTAATTGAAAAAGAATTCTAGGCCCTTCAATTCAATGGTAGATTTTTCAAGATTTTTAAACCCAGACAGCATAGCAATTTTTTTTCCTCCTGAAGGACCTCGTACGGTTCCATTTTTTTCCCTGTCCTTTTTTGAAAAATTGGAATACACCAAAATCTTGTCCGTAGGGATGATTTCCACAGGAGCCAACTCGATCACTTGAGCCTCTTGACCAAACGAAGCATGCCCGCCCAGCCAATAAATAAAACAAAATATGCCTATCTTTCTCATAATTAATATATTAACACATAAGAGAAAGATGAATTCCTCTCCCAAAATAGCCTACATCAGATGAGTACAATCAGGGGTACCATATTCGACGTTAGTCCCCACATTCATCCAGAAAAAACGCTGTTTGCAAATCGTTTTAATTATATCGCACGCTTCTCCTCCACCAATAACCTCCGTTTCACATTCCTGACCAAACATTTTGGCATCTGCCTGAGACGGTAGAAAAAATAAGCTTGCAAACACCCCCACAAGCAACACCTTTTTACCCTTTATTGCTTCCATTTTCAAAAAATTAAATTTGCTCCCTTTTGCAAACGCAGGGCGGAAATCCTGAACCCTTCTAAAAAACTAACTTCACTTCTCGCTGTCGATAATACCTACCAAGCCAGGAGAGGGAGCAGATAAAAAAATCAGTTAAAAAAATCACCCTTAAGAAGACTTGCCCATTCCTCTTAAAAGACTAGATTAAAAAGTAGATAAAAAAATCACCCTTTTTGATGCTCCCTCTCTTGCCTTGTAAGCGAAAGAAAGTTAGTTGTTAACGAATGGAATAATGGAAAAGACTCCACAATGGACTAATAGATTTTTGGTATTTAAACCCAATTGGTTAGCCGAAAAAAAGGGAAGTAGCAAATCCCGCAAAAAATGAATAGAAAGTCCTTTTTTTAGTAAAACATACTAAAAATAACCTCCGTTGAAAAATAGAAATTTAACTCAAAGAAACTCTGCTAATGGAGAAGCACAGATTCCAAAACCGAAGGATCCCCATCCAAATTTGCAGGAAGGGGAAGGTTTAAAATTCGACACAAAAGCGGATAGATATGGATGTTTTGAAACGCTTCCAACGCTAAACCTACCTTGATCTGTGGCCCCTTCGCATAAAAGATCCCATACATATCCTCGTAGCGCGGGGTAAATCCATGCTCCCCAAAGGCCTGTGTTTGAAATCGAGCGGCATTGTTTTGGTAGCGAACCTTTCCCCGCACATCGGTCAAATAATATCCTCGGTTAGGCAGAATCAAGAGGTCCCCTTTACGCTGAGGAAAAGCAGCCATGTCCTGGTAGTTTTCGGTGGTACTTAGGTCATCGATATGGATGTTTGGATGTCGAGACTGAAGAAGTTGAATTACATGTTTCTTCTCCTTAGGATCCTCCAAATGCAGGTGGGCCAATGCTCCATTGTTGACTACACGTCCTTTTATTCCCGCTGTCAAATCCTCCAGTAAAATTAAGTTTTCCTGCTTCACTTCTGTCATTCCATGATCCGATACAAGTACTACATGGATAGGAAGGTCAAAGCTTTCCAGTCCTTCAAATAAGGCTCCAAGCTCGTGATCCAATCGATCCAAGGTTTTTTTCAACTCCAAATCGTTATTGGGTCCGTACCGATGACCGGTATCGTCCATATCTGAGAAATAAAGAGTGATCAGTCTAGGACGCTCGGTAGCTGGCAAACGAAGCCAATCAAATACTTTGGCAATGCGGGTCAAATTTGGCACTCCCCCATCGTATTCGTAGTAATAACTAGGACGAACTTCCTGAATCGGAGCTTCGGTACCCACAAAAAAATAACTCGCGGCTTTAATCCCCTGTTGCTCCGCAAGTACCCATATTGGCGTCCCTCCATACCAATACCCATCTTGCACAATTTCTCGATTGCCCATGGTGTACACCTGGTCTTTAAAAGGTTCGTAAAAGGAATTGTCTACCAAGCCATGGTGCTCGGGAAGCATCCCCGTAGCGATGGTATAGTGATTGGGAAAGGTTTTGGAAGGAAAAGATGGAATTAGTCCCTTTGCGGCGGTACCTTCAGCTATAAACCGAGAGAGGTTCTCAGGTTGAAATCTTTCGACGTAATCGTGACGAAAACCATCTAGGGAAATCAAGATGAGAATGGGCTCCTTCGTCTGGGAGAATGTTGTTCCTACAAAGAATAGAGCTACAAATAATGTGAATAGGGAGCTTTTCATGCTTTTTTTTGCTAAAATAACTAGCCTACCTTGTCAAACAAGATGAAATGGTGATATTTCGTTCTTCAAAAAACTGCCAATGAAAGGTCTTCTTTTAGTTTTACTCTTGATTTCTTCTTCCTGTGTGCAAGAACAAAAAATTGGCTCAGAATCGCAGATCAAATTAAGCGACGAAGAACTCTTGGATACGGTACAATACTATACCTTCCAGTACTTTTGGAAAGGTGCAGAACCAAATTCAGGTATGGCACCAGAACGCATCCACATGGATGGGGTCTACCCTGCACAGGATGCACATGTGGTAACTACCGGAGGAACTGGCATGGGGCTCATTGGGATTTTAGGAGCAATTGAAAGAGGATGGATTACGCGCAACCAAGCCAATGAACATTTTCAAAAAATGCTTGATTTCCTGGAAAAGGCAGACCGATGGAATGGCATCTGGCCTCATTGGCTAGATGGCAGAACGGGTAAAGTGAAGCCATTTTCCCAAAAAGATGATGGAGCAGATCTTGTAGAATCTGCCTTCTTGATGCAAGGTCTACTTGCTGTTCGTGAATATTACAAAAACGGAAATGCAAGCGAAAAAGACATTGCTGCTCGCATCCAACTTCTTTGGGAAGAAATGAACTGGAACTTCCACAGTAGGGGTAGAAATGTACTCTACTGGCATTGGTCCCCAAAATACCTTTGGGACATGAATTTTGCATTGGAAGGCTATAATGAAACGTTGATTGCTTACGTATTGGCCGCAGCATCTCCTACTCATCCCATCGATCCGCAACTCTATCACCAAGGATGGGCAAGATCTGGTGAAATAAAAAGTAGTGCTGCTGGTGCTTATGGGCTTGCATTGCAACTTCGCCACCAAGGTGCTGAAAAATTTGGAGGTCCATTATTCTGGGCTCATTACTCTTTTTTGGGATTAAACCCGAAGGGGCTAAAAGACACCTATGCAGACTATTGGGTAGAAAACACGAATCAAACCTTGATTAACCGTGCATGGTGTATTGCAAATCCAGGAAAATTTAAAGGATATGGAGAGAAACTTTGGGGCTTAACGGCTTCCTACTCGATTACTGGGTACCATGCACACCGCCCAGATAGCGACAATGGGGTAATTTCACCCACTGCGGCTATCTCTTCCATTGTATATACTCCAAAAGAATCCTTGCAGGTCATTCGGAACCTGTATGAAACCTATGGAAAAAAAGTTTTTGGACCTTATGGATTTTACGATGCAATGAGCCCAGAACATAACTTTTTTCCTCCCCACTACCTAGCAATAGACCAAGGACCTGCAGTAAGTATGATTGAAAATTACCGAAGTGGACTTGGTTGGAAGTTGTTTATGCAAGCCCCAGAGGTGCAGGCTGGACTAAAGAAACTTGGATTTAGCTTCAGCAATTAAATCAAGAAACTACTTCCAACCCCTTGATGTGAGTAATTTCAGTTTTTTGAAGTTGCCAAACCGGAAGTTAAACCTCCACCCGCATCAACCAATCGTTTTGAATTTCATCACCAAACGGAAAGGGATGGCTTCCAAAAATGCAAAGTCCATTTTTCTCGTAAAAACGAATCGCACGGGCATTGTGCTCCCAAACACCTAACCATAGCCAAGTTTTTCCCTCCTGCCTCGCAAAATTGATCCCCGCATCCAGGAGCAATTGCCCCACCCCGGTACCCCAAACTTCTCTCAAGGTATACAAGCGCGCCACCTCCACCGATGTGGGATCTTGTACGTCGGCCTGTGCAGCCGCCAAGTTGAGTTTGGTGTATCCCATGAGTTTCCCTTCCAAACTTGCCACGATAAACGTGGAAGCCGAATCCTGCATTTCTTTGGTCAACTTTTCCTCAGTAAAGGCTTCAGCAAGATAGGCTTGTACATTTTCAGGCTTGTTTCCCGCAGTAAATGCCTGCAAAAAAGCGGTTTGCGCCAAGGCTAAAAGCTCGGGTAAATCAGAAAGTTTGGCCTTCCTTAACTTAGGAACAGAGGTATTCACCTGATTATAGTTTTTTGAGGGCTACTGAAATTTGAGAAATGGGAAACTCTCCCAAAATCGCCCGGTAATTGCCTTTGGGGCTAATCACTACAAAGCTCTTACACGGATAAGGGAATTGAAAGAAAAACTGCGCAAAAATCCCCTCTGGATCGGGAATCCAAGAGTGAATACCTGCATATTTCTCCAAGCCATGCGCTTCCTGGTATAAGTAAACAGGCGGGGCTGTTCCAAATTTTTTGGCATACTTGAGAACGGCATCGTAATTGGAACGGAGCAATTTAGGGTCCGATGTAGCGGGAGCAGAATTGCACTCGTCCTTGCCTGGATAAAAAATCACCACCAAAGGCTTTCCCGCCTGAAAATCAGTCAACATACCCAATTTTTCATACAACAACTTGGCATTGGTCACCCCTACAGGCATGCGGTGTACTAAGCGCATAGCGCCAGGCGACTCAGCCGGAACGCCAAAGTAGGGTCCAGATAGAATCTTGTCTTCGTATTCTGTGTATAAAATCCTCCTCCCCACCTCGTTGAAGTAGGTTTGGGCACAAAGATCAAGGCATCCCCCCAGTAGCAGCCCAAGGGCTAATAAAAATCTTATTTTTCTCAAGCAGATTCCTTTTTAGCCATACTATTCCCCACAAAGATCACTGCTGCCGCAGTTGCAAACATCAACAAGCTATAAATCGCTGATGGTATCGTCATCACAGAGTTCATTAGTAGCGTAGCCGCAAGGGTGATACCCAAAGTACCGTTTTGGATACCCGACTCAATGGCTACCGTCATGCCCTGACGAAAATCGAGTCGTACCAATTTTGCCATCAAAAATCCAAGCATCAACGTGGCTACATTTAGCGACAGCGCTGCCGGACCGGCCTCCACAAAGTATTCTACGAGGTTTGCCCGCTCTTTGGCAATGGCCGCCACAATAATCACAATAAAAAACACGGCCGACAACTTTCGAAAAGGGCCGTCCCAGTTGGCAGCACGCGCAGGAGCTTTTTCTAAAACAAGCATGCCCAGCCCCACAGGAATGATGGTAATTAGCAACACAGAGACCACGGTACCCACCACGGACAACTGCTGTGCTTCCCCACCAGGAATGAAATAGGCGATCGAATAGTTGACCACAAAAGGGATGGTAGCTACAGTGATCAACGAGGAAAATGCCGTGAGAGTAATACTCAAAGCCGCATCTCCCTTAGCAAGGTGCGTGATCAGGTTGGACGTTGCCCCTCCAGGGCAAGCAGCCAAGATCATGAGCCCAACGGCGAGTTCGGGAGGCAAGGCAAAGCCTATGGCAATGCCAAACGCCACCAAGGGAAGCAGCACAAGCTGGTTGAGCAGGCCTATACCTACTGCTAGGGGGTAAATGAGAATACGTTTAAAGTCCTCTAGGCGCAAGCTAAGGCCCATGCCAAACATGATGACAGCAAGCGAAAATGGGAGAAAGAGTTCGGTGAGAAGGCTAGATTCCATGGGTATATTGGTCGAGGAAAGATAAACGCAATGAAAAATAAATAAAATTAAAGTAACAGGCTAACTACCACAAAGCCAAGATAGGTGCCGAGCGCATTGCCAAAACTACCCACAAGCATTCCAGGTATCAGTAGATCGGGACGTTCTAGGCTTTCGGCAGCAGCAATTGCTGTGGTATTGCCGCCTACATTGGCCTGTGAGGCTACTGCAATTACGTCCCAGTCTACTTTGAAGAGGGCGCCAAGTCCAAAAATGACTAGGCCATGCACAAGCACTAGTGTCCCAACAAACAAGAGTAGAGTCACCGCCAGGTCGCCTACCCCCAGCAGGGAACTGAGATCACAGAGGGTACCAATCACTGCCAAAAATAAAAGGATAAGAAAGAAGCCAACCGTGTGCTTGCCTTGCAGCTGCTGCACAGACGGAAACTGTGCTAAGAGCAGCGCTAGGGAAGTGAGAAAGATGATTTCGGGCACCTGTGGAAACCAGCCCACAAGCACTTGACTTAGTGCCAATCCCAACAAACTGAGCGCGAATAAGGCCGCTAGGGAACTTAGGGAGATATTTTCAGCACCACGTACCTGCTTCCCTGAACCGGCAGACGCAAGTTTTTTACGAGGAAAAAGCTTTTGCAAGTACTTGGGCAAAATCAGCGAAGCGATGATCCAAGGGGTACCCACTAGGTTATCCACGACGGTGGCCGCAGCAAATAAGTTCCCCGCTTCGTTTACCTGGTAATGTAGCGCTATTGCGCTAAAATTGACCGAACCACCGATATACGTACCGGTAAACATTCCGGCTATGGCAGGTGCCAATGGCCCAATTGCCGCTGCCGGCTGCACCAGCAACCAGGCAACAAGAACACCAATGATGGTGGCAAAAGAGCCAAGAAGAAACATCGCTAGAAGCGGCAACCCAGCTTTTCTAACACTCTTCAAGTCTACCTCAAGCAGGGCGATAAAGATGCCCAGTGGAGCAAGATAGGTAAAGATACCATCGTAAATAGGGTGCGAAGCCATGGCGCTGGGGATTAGGCCCAGGTTGGATAGCAGCGCACAGATCAAAATCACAAAAATGGGCGTGCCCACCGATTTGCCCCAAGAGAAGCGCGTTAGCCAAACCGCAAAAAATACGGATAAGCAGAGTGATGCAGCAACAAACAAGAGCGAGGCAGGGCTAGTCATCCCGAAAAGTAGAAAAAAATAGTTAGTTATGGTTTCTTGGCATCTAGGATTGTAGGTAGTAAGTAGGAAATACGCTGTAAATAGAGTTGAAATAAACTTTGCTGTGCCTTCCGGGGTAGCCAGAGCCTTTTTAATCAAGCAGTATTTAGTCTAATCTCTTGGCTCCTATCTTGCTTCTAAAAATTCACATTTGTACTTACTACTTATTTCTTACCCCCTTATCCAAACATTCTGCTACCTGCCTACTCAACGCTTGCCTGGAATACTGTACCAAGGAAGTTGCTGCAGTACCAGTCTCGGTGGACTCATACAACTCCCGTAGCTGCTTGCGGATACCCCGCTCGTCCCCATGTGCGAGCACAGGAGCACCACCTGCACGGGCAAGCAATACGGCTGCATCACCCAAAGCATCACCCAAAGCAAGTATCGGCAGGCCAGTGGCCAGGTATTCAAAAAGCTTTCCAGGAATATTGCCCTGCGCATTTTTAGTGTCAGTGAGGATCAATACCAACGCATCTGCCTGCGCGTAATAATCCATCACCTTATCATGCGCCACGTAGCCTACAAAGGTAATCCGCGTCCTAAGCCAGGTATCGGCCGCTACATAAGCACGTATCTGCTCGCTTACCTTACCCACAAAAGTCCAGGACACCTTCTCCCCTTTAGATTCAAACTCGGCCTTAAGGGCCTCCATCAGCGGAAGTGGATTGCGGATAGCATCGATAATACCCGTGTAAACGAGGTGAAGACACCCGCCTTCCTTGGCCCGAGGGGCAAAGTCTGCCGGAATATCGGTGGGGTCATAGCCGTTGGTAACCAGCTCCACAGGGCGCTGGGCTATTTTCTCCAAGTCCCGCTGAAAGGTAGGTGAAATCGTGAGTACGGCATCGGCCCGCAGCAGCACACTTCGTTCCAGTGCTTCATGTTTGCGGCGGACTATAGACCACATAGGTAGGGTGTCGAGAAACTCCCACTGCGACCAGGGATCACGGAAATCAGCGATCCAAGGGAGTCCAAACCGCTCCTTGAGCTGTAATCCAATCAGGTGCAGGCTATGCGGAGGGCCAGTGGTAATCACAGCCTGAAACTGCCCTGACTGCATGAGTTCGGATAGAAATTTGACCGAAGGTCGCACCCAAAAAACCCGTGGGTCGGGTACAAGCACGTTAGCCCGAAGCCAAATGGCTATTTTTTCCAGCAATCCCTTTTTTGGTTGCTCCAGGATACGACTGGGATGTCTTTTTGCTTGCTTTTTTACCTTGGTAAACAATTGGTAGGGTTCCCAGATGGGAAATCGAATAACTTCTAATTCAGGAGAAATCTCTTTGAGGAGTGTCTCGTCTTGAAGATCGAAGTCTGGATTTTCTGGGGTAAAAATAACAGGCTCCCAACCCACTTCAGGTAAATATTTAGCAAACTTCAACCAGCGTTGAACACCCGAGCCTCCACTCGGAGGCCAATAGTAGGTGATGATTAACACGCGTTTTTGCATGGGATTTGATGCGCTAGTCAAACTTGGATACCTCCAAATGTACGAAAAAGAAGAAGGGGATTTTATTTTCCTCTTCTTCAAACCCAACCCCCTTATTCTCCTTGCCCAAGTGAAAAACCTTTCACTCCATCAAACGTGTATAGGTGCTCTGTTTTGATAAAATCTAGACCGAGCCGCTCCACTTTTTGAAGTAGATCAATCACCTGGGTATGTGTAAGGATTTTTCCTTCTTCCACCTTGAACCGACATCTCCAGTGATCAGTACAGAAGGTTTCTTTCATGCCATTAGGAAATACCTTGACTCCCCTATTGGTAATCAAACTCAATTTCAATCCACCGGTATCGAGTGAGCGAAGAAGATTGCCTAAGACATTTGGGTCACGATGATGCTGATCCCAATCCATAAACACGTCTATTCCAATCAATTCTTTTTTTGCTTTGGGCTTGGTTCGAAGTGCTACATCCATGGGAGCCTTACCTTCTTTTCCAAAAGAAGCAGGGAGCATTTTAGTAGGTACTTGTCCTAATCTAGCAATGACTGCTTGTGCAAATTCCTGAGTACCTACTTTTTTAGAGGACAAGCCCTCTTGGTAGATATCCCCGGTATGGATTCCATCTTCGAGGGTTTTCATCCAGGCATTAGAAATTTTCTCCGCCATTTCTGGCTGACCAAGGTGTACCAGCATTAGGATGGCTCCATTTAACAGCCCTGAGGGATTGGCGATGTCTTTTCCTGCAATGTCAGGCGCAGAACCATGGATAGCTTCAAACATGGCCACTTCTTCGCCTACATTGGCAGATCCCCCTAAGCCAACCGAACCGGTCACCTGCGCTGCTACGTCTGAGATAATGTCTCCATACAGGTTGAGTGTCACGATGACATCAAAAATCTCTGGACGTTCAGCAATCAAAGCGGTTCCGATATCAATGATTTTGTGGTCAGCTTCGATACTGGGGTATTCTTTTGCGATTTCGTCAAAGGTTTTGTGAAACAAGCCATCTGCCAACTTCATGATGTTGTCTTTGGTCATGCAAGTCACCTTTTTGCGGCCATACTTTTTGGCATATTCAAAAGCATAGCGAATAATTTTTTCAGATCCTGGCTGGGAAATCAATTTCAAGCATTGGTATACTTCGTGGGTTTGTCGGTGCTCAATGCCTGCATACAAGTCCTCTTCATTTTCCCGAATGATCACTAAATCTGTTTTTGGAAAATGTGTTTTGATAAACGGTGCGTATGCTTTTGTAGGACGAACATTGGCATACAAACCAAAGGACTTACGTGTAGTCACGTTGAGGGATTTGAACCCCCCTCCCTGCGGTGTTGTGATGGGTGACTTTAAAAAAATCTTAGTATTTCGAAGAGATTCAATAGCATTTGATTCCATCCCTGAACTGATTCCCCTGAGGTACACTCGCTCTCCAATTTCAATCACCTCGTACTCTAAATTAGCCCCCGCAGCATCTAATATAGCTAGAGTAGCTTTCATGATTTCGGGGCCAATTCCATCGCCATAAGCGACGGTAATTTTTGTTTTGTGGTTCATAAGCATAGTTGGGTTTAGTTCTGGCCTTTGGCGGTGCAAAAGTACGAAAAAATGGCTAAAAACGCGTAATTAGGCCTAAAAATTCTAGTTATGATGTGTATTAAATTTATTTTTTCACCCCTACCCTTAGGTAGAATTTATATTTTTCTCCCCACTTGAGTTTGGTAGTGTTGGAGGGGGAGGTATATTTGTTTGAACTATCCTGCATAAGTATGTCAGAATTTGTCAACCTCCTTACCGAAGAAAGACAAGGAATCCTCTACCTAACGATCAATCGAGAGGAAAAAATGAACGCCATGAATTTGGACACTTTGGAAGAACTCAAGCAGGTATTTGATGAAGTCATGGATAATAGAGCCATCAAGGGAGTCATCCTTACTGGCGCGGGTGAAAAAGCTTTCGTCGCTGGTGCAGATATCACTGAAATCGCCTCGCTCAATGAAGTCAATGCACGGAAATTTGCAGAGAGCGGACAGGAAATTTTCGCTAGAATTGAAAATTGTCACAAGCCGGTCATCGCAGTAACCAACGGGTACACGCTAGGTGGTGGTTGTGAATTGGCCATGGCTTGCCACATCCGCATTGCCACAGCCAACGCACAATTTGGACAGCCCGAAGTTAATTTGGGAATCATCCCTGGTTATGGAGGTACCCAACGTCTCACCCTACTAGTAGGCCGTGGCAAAGCCAATGAACTAATGATGACAGGAGATAGAATCGGTGCAGAGGAAGCCAAATCACTTGGCCTAGTCAATCATATTCTACCGACCAAAGAAGAAGCGATTGCTGCAGCAGAAGAAATTTTAGAAAAAATTAAAAGCAAAGCACCCCTTGCAATTGGCATGGTGGTCGATTGCGTAAATGCTGTTTTCCTGGAAGAAAACGGTTACCAAACAGAGGCCAATTCCTTTGCGCGCTGCGTCAAATCAGGTGACTACAAAGAAGGAACCTCTGCTTTTTTGGAAAAGCGGAAACCCGTATTTCGTGGTGAGTAATTGATCCTGCAACCCATGGGCGCGCTCAAAAAACTTGCCGGACAAACTGCCATTTATGGCCTCAGTAGCATTTTAGGGCGCTCCATCAATTTTTTACTGATCATCGTCTATACCGGCTACCTGACTAAGGCAGACTTGGGTGCATTCACGGGTATTTATGCTTTAATCGGCTTTTTAAATATTGTGTTTACTTACGGGATGGAAACCACTTTTTTCCGGTTTTCTACCGGGAAAAATCAGGATCCCCAACGAGTTTACCAAACTACTCAAACTTTACTCGTTCTATCTAGCCTAGTTCTAGGATCAGTAGTCTACCTTGCTGCACCGCTTTTGGCAGATTGGATGGATTACCCTAGTCAAGCCTACTTATTTCAATGGACGGCTTTATTGCTTGCTTTTGATGCGGTATTAGCCATCCCCTTTGCCAAACTCAGGCTCGAAAACAAGGCAAAAACTTTTGCAGGAGCAAAACTGATCAACATACTCCTTAACGTATTCTTCAACCTGCTCTTTTTAATTTGGATTCCTGGTTGGATTCAGGGAGAAATGCTCCCCCAAGGAGCCTTTGGCTTCCAATCGGCCTGGGGGGTGGAATACATTCTCCTTTCCAATTTGATAGCCAACGGCTTAATTATCCCCTTTGTCTGGTGGAAAGCAGGTTTTTTCACCTTACGCCTGGAAAAAGAAATCCTAAAGCCTATGTGGACCTATTCTCTCCCACTGCTTTTTATGGGTTTGGCAGGAGTTACCAATGAACTCATTTCCCGCCTACTTTTTGAATACGTTCTCCCTACCAACTATTACCCGGGTTTTAGTTCCCGAGAAGCCGCCGGAATATTTGGGGCCAACTTTAAGTTGGCCATCCTCATGAACTTAGTCATCCAAGCGTTTAAGTATGCCGCCGAACCATTCTTTTTCAGAGAGTCTAAAGAAAAAGATTCTCCTCAAATGTATGCTAAGGTAATGCATGCATTTATCCTCTTTTGTTCCCTATTGATGATTTTGATTTCAGTCAACCTCCATTGGATAGGGCCACTTTTCTTACAAGGAGGAGCCTACCAACTTGGCTTTTCTATCGTCCCTACCCTTCTCCTGAGCTACCTCCTATTGGGTGTTTATTTCAATTTGTCTATTTGGTTTAAACTCACCGACAAAACTAGCTTCAGCTTTTGGATCACATTTATGGGCGCCTTGGTCAGTATTGTTGGTATTGCATTTTTGGTTCCAATTTGGGGATTTATGGGCGCAGCGGTAAGCGCCGTAGCCTGCTATGTGGTGATGACAGGTGCTTGTTACTATTTCGGACAACAGTATTACCCTATTCCCTACCAGACAGGACGGGGATTCGCCTACCTGACTTTAGCCTTTCTTTTAAGTTACAGTGGTTTTTATTTGGAAATGGAAACAGCTAACTTAAATCTACTCCTTAAAAATTCGTTCGCCCTCCTATTTCTTGGTACCGTCCTTTTTGGAGAGCGCCATTTTTTCATATCTCTCCTCCTCAAAAAATCCTAAATAAGCAATTCCTACCCCTTTTTTGTTCAGTCAAATTGAGGAAAAGGCACTATGTTTGTAGGGTTGAATTGAAATTACATCCCGCAGTGAGACTTACCTCCATTTTTCTTCTACTTGCCTTCTTCTTCCTGAATTTAAATCCAGGGTTTTCACAAGCCTCTTTGTCAAAAAAAGAAGTAAAAGCCCAAGAACAAAAAGCCAATGCGAGCCGCTTTTTTATCGAAGGTGAAAAGGCATTCGCATTGGGAGATCTGGAAAAAGCGGGCCAATACTTGGCAAAAGCCTTGGAATTTTCCCCAGAAGAACCTGCAATATCCTATAAAATAGCCACCGTTTTTCTACGGACCAACCAGGCAGACAAAGCACTTCCTTTTGCTCAAAAGGCTGCTTCCATCGATCCAGACAACCTTTATTACACCTTGCTTGTTGCCGAAATTTACACCAAGCTCCAACAGCCTTTGCAGGCTGCTTCACTCCTAGAGAAATTGACCCAGGAACCTACCAAAAATCAGCAGTACAACCTGGAATTAGCATCAATCTACTTAAATGCAAATGAATTTGATCAAGCACTTGTGGCTCTCGATCGTGCGGAAGCCTATTTTGGAGTCAGAGAGCCCTTCACTGTACAAAAACAACGCATATACCTACGGAAAGACCAATTGAATAAAGCAGTAGCTGAAGGAGAAAAACTGATCGCTACTTTTCCAGGCAATCCTTCCTATGTGCTTTCACTAGTAGAAATTCTTTACAACAATGGCCAATTAGACCAAGCTATTCAACTAATAGATAAGGAAATCACCCGCTATCCAAACCAACCTGAGTTACAGCTAGCAGCTTACACCTTGTTTAAAGAGAAAGGATTGCTCCCACAGGCAAACACTTTCCTCTATTCAGCTATGGCAAGCGCTGACCTTGCTTCTTCAGCAAAGGCGAATGCCTTTCAAGGATTGCTACAGGAACTAAAAACTGTAGAACGGGAAAAGGAATTGGATAGTTTGGAGCAGGTTTTTCTAAAATTTCATCCCGAGGATGCCGACATACTTGAAGCACTTGGCAACCGGAGGAAAGCTGAAAAAAAGCAGGAGGAAGCATTGACCTATTTTAAAAAATCCTTGGCAATCCAACCTAAAAATGAACGGCTATTGGAGGAAGTGCTTACAAATTCTTTTGGGGAAGGAGCCGATTTTGAGGAAGTAGCGCAGTACAGCAGAATGGCAGTAGAAGAATTTCCTGAAAAAGCTGAGTTTTGGTTTTATGAAGGCATCTTACTTTCTGCGCTAAAGAAAGATTCGCTAGCAGTAGATGCCTTGGAAACTGCCTTGCAATTAAATGCGGATAAAAACCCTCAATTAGCGCAAGTAGCGTACGGCAGCTTGGGTACTAGTTGGTACCAACTTGGAAACAAGGAAGCGGCATTTGCCAATTTTGAAAAGGCACTCACTCTCAATCCCAACGATGAGCAAGTGCTAAACAATTATGCTTACTTTTTAGCGTTAGGCTTGCAAGAATTGGACAAAGCATTGGAAATGGCTCAGCGAGTAGTCAAAAAACATCCAAAAAATGGAACTTACCTAGACACCTTGGCTTGGGTATTGTACCAAATGAAACGCTATGCAGAAGCAGCTATTCATCTGGAAGAAGCCTTGCGGCACGAAAAAGAACCAAGCGGTGTAGTGATGGAGCATTACGGAGATATCTTGTACCGACTGGAGCGAGGAGAGGAAGCCATCCTCTGGTGGACTAAGGCTAGCAAGACAAAGGAAGGTTCTGCCGAATTAATTCAAAAAATTAAATCCGGGAAAATACATGAGTAGTACACGCTCCCTTCTACTGCTCACAATCCTCCTTCTAAATTGGAGTTGTGCAAAAATCATCTCCCAACCAGAAGGTGGAAAAGAGATGGAAACATTCAGTCCCACTGTAGCCGACTACCAATTATTGCAAGGAAAAGCGAAGTTTGTTTTGGAGGAAGACTCTGGAAAAATCACTCGAGGAACCCTTCAAGTTCGAGCGAGAAAAGACAGTATTCTTTGGTTTTCTCTATCGCCTGGATTGGGAGTAGAAGCGATTCGAGGACTGATTACCACCGATAAAATTCAGTTGAAGGATCGATTGGGAAAAGAAAACCTTCAACTCAGCTACGAAGAATTTGAAGAGCAATACGGAATCCACCTTTCTATTGAACTTTTCCAAAACTTATTGTGGGCAAATGTTCCCTACTCCGCTAGTTACGAGGACCGATTACTACGGGTGGGCAAAAAATTTGAACTCACCCAAGTCCGAAATAAAGTCCGGTATTTTAGTAAGATAGATACCCGACATGGTAAAGTCTCGGAAGTATTGAGTAATTCACTAGAAGAGGAAAGCTCCGTATTAGCTAGCTATCCCAAATTTCAAGAAATCCAATCCCAACTCTTTCCTAGCGAATCTTTATTTAAAGTTAACTTAAAGGCTCCACAGGGGACACAAAATTTTAGAATTTATCTACAATGGACTTCTGTGGAACCGCAGTCGAACACCTTGAGTTTCCCTTTTCGATTTTAAATGCTTATGAAATTCGTTAGCACTGTATTTTTAATTCTGTTTACCTTTTTTCTGACTTTCCCCCTACCTGGGCAAACGAAGAAAAGTAGGGAGCAGCTTGAAAAGGACAAGCTAGAAATTCAATCCCGCTTGAAAGAGTTTGATGCCATCCTCAAACAGACTTCGGCTACAAAAAAAACTTCTTTGGGTCAGTTGAATGCGATTTCTGCACAATACCAAAGTCAAAACCGCTTGGTAACTACCTTGGACCGCGAAGTAAATTTACTTACCAATGAAATTGTGGATCTAGAGAGGAGAATTAACTCCTTGGAAAAGCAGTTGACTGAATTGAAAGCGGAATATGGTCGAATGATTTACAATTCTTCCAAACTAAATAGAGGGCTTTCTATTGTCTCGTTTGTATTCAGTTCCACTAGCTTCAATCAGTTGTATATGCGGCTGAAATACCTCAAGCAGTATACGGAAAGTCGCAAAAAGCAGGCAGCCCAAATTGAAAAATTAACTACTTTCCTGGCAGAAGAGCGAGTTCAGTTGGATGAAAGAAAAATAGATAAGGAAAAGGTATTAGCGGAAGAAAAGACAGAGAAGGAAAAACTAGCGCAAATGCGAAAAGAGCAGCAAAGCTTGGTGAACACCCTGTCCAAAAAGGAACGAGACATTAAACGACAAATTGCTGCGACAAAAAAGCAACAAGAACAATTAAACCGAATGATTAAAGCTGCAATTGAAGCGGAGATTCGACTGGCAGAAGCAGCAGCAAAAAAAGAGAAAAGTACCAGTACAAAAAAGGCAGGCACCAGTATGCCGATGACACCAGAGGCAGCAGCATTATCAAGTTCATTTGCAGAAAATAAAGGAAAACTCCCTTGGCCAGTTGAAACGGGAATTATTTCCCAAAAGTATGGGACGTATCCTCACCCTACTCTTAAAGGAATTACCTTAGAAAGTGATGGGATTGACATTCGTACTCAGCCCAATTCCTCCGTTCGAGCAGTATTCGATGGTGTGGTCACTAAAATCACCACCATTCCTGGGTATGGCAATACGCTAATCATCAAACATGGGGAATACTTTACGATGTATAGCAAATTGAAATCAATTTCGGTAGCGACCGGCCAAACCGTCAAGTCAAAAGGAGTTATTGGACAGGTTGCCACCAATGCGGAGGGAGTGGCTGAAGTTCACTTTCAAACATGGAAAGGTTTGCAAATTATGGACCCTGCAACCTGGATTACTGCCAAATAGGAATAAAAATTGTATCTTCATAAAAAAGATGCTTATTGGCGTCCTACCTCCTTGGGTAAGCGGTTGATACTTGTATCTTTGTATCTATATCTACCATTAAACGCACAGCTTTATGACTACTTTAGGCTTCATTGGCAATATTGGCGGTCCTTCGATGATCCTGATTATTCTGGTAATTCTTCTTTTGTTTGGCGCAAAACGAATTCCTGAATTGGCACGAGGACTCGGACGTGGAATCCGTGAATTCAAAGATGCTACCAAGGACATTCAAAATGACCTTGAAGAAGGAATGAAAGACAAGAAAAAATAATTTCACTCCTATTCTTTTGGAAAAGTATCGTTCCTTCGACGAAATCCAAATTGCCCTGAAAAAAGGGGAATCTGATTGTCGATCGATTGTAAACTATTACTTGCAAAATATTCAGACGAAGGCGCATCTCAACGCCTTCGTCGAAGTTTATGCCCAATCCGCACTCGAACAAGCGGATAAAGTGGATCAAAAACTAGTTGCAGGTACAGCAGGAAAATTGGCTGGTATGGTTATTGGTATCAAGGATGTACTTACCTACGAAGGACATCCCTGTACGGCTAGTTCTAAAATCTTAAACGGCTATGTTTCCCAGCATACAGCTACCGCTATCCAACGGCTGCTTGACGAGGATGCCATCATCATCGGCAGATTGAATTGCGATGAATTTGGAATGGGCAGCTCCAATGAAAGCTCTGTTTACGGCAAGGTCCTTCAAGAAATCGACCCCGATCGAGTGCCCGGCGGATCTTCAGGCGGTTCTGCTGTGGCTGTACAAGCAAATCTTTGTACAGTTTCTTTAGGAACAGACACGGGTGGATCGGTGCGACAGCCAGCCGCATTTACCGGAGTAATTGGCATGAAACCTACTTATTCTAGAGTTTCCCGGTGGGGCTTGATAGCTTACGCCTCTTCATTTGACACCATCGGGGTATTTTCAACTACCTTATTAGACAATGCCCGAATACTTGAAGTGATTGCTGGATATGACGATAAGGATAGTACTTCCTCCAGCATAGAAGTAGCCCCCTATTCCAGTTTGCTCCAGTTCAACAAAAAAGTAAAAATCGCCCTCCTAAAGGAAGCAATTCATGCTCCTACCTTGCAGGCGGAGATCAAGGAAAACACACTATCGGTTGCAGAAAAACTGAAGCAAGCAGGTCATGAGGTCGAGGAAGTGGAGTTCCCTTTACTTCCCTATGTATTGCCCACCTATTACATCCTCACTACTGCAGAGGCCAGTGCCAACTTAGCTCGTTTTGAGGGGGTAAAATACGGGTATCGGAGTCCAGAAGCCCCAAATCTGGAGCAGCTCTACAAAAACAGTAGGAGTGAGGGGTTTGGGGAAGAAGTTAAACGAAGGATTCTCCTTGGAACTTTTGTTTTATCAGCAAGCTACTACGATGCCTACTTTACCAAGGCACAGCAAGTACGACGACTAATCAAAGATCAAACAGAAAAACTACTGACCGATTTTGATTTTTTACTTCTGCCGACCACTCCAACGACCGCCTTCAAATTTGGAGAACACGGGGATGATCCTGTCTCCATGTATTTGGAAGATTTATTTACCGTACAGGCAGCGGTGGCTGGTGTGCCTGCAATTTCCATTCCTAATGGAAAGGATGAAACAGGGCTCCCAATTGGACTACAAGTCTTGGCCAATACTTTCAAAGAAGCAGAATTGTATGCGTTTAGCCATTATTTAAGTACATTAACTTTAAATTAAAGTCGAACGATGAAAAAGTTGATTCTAAAGCTTACTCAAGTAGCAGTAGTATTCTTTTGTTTTGCTGGTTCAGCCGTTTTTTCTCAACAAACAGCATCAATAAATGAGTTGGCAGATGTGGTAGTGCCCAATTACCATTACGACTATGTTCCCGATTTCACTTTCGAAGAAGTAGATGCTCGCATTCAAAAAATGGATTTGGGGATGCCATTCGAATTAAATGATCGAATTTTTTCTTTTATCCAATATTTCACTGTAAGAAACCGAGACTATGTCAAAATGGTCCTTGGAAGGAAGGAACAATACTTTCCCATGTATGAGGAGACGATGCGTAAGCAAGGAATGCCCACTGAAATTCAATACCTCTCCATTATTGAATCTGGTTTAGATCCCAAAATAAAATCGCGTGTAGGGGCCATGGGCCTATGGCAATTTATGCCTGCAACTGGCCGAATGTACGGCATGCAGATTAGTACTGCGGTTGATGATCGAATGGATCCCGAAAAGTCCACCGAAGCAGCAGCAAAGTACCTTAAGGCACTGTATAAAATGTTTGGAAATTGGGAAGTAGCCCTTGCCGCTTACAATTGTGGACCCGGCAATGTTCGAAAAGCAATTCGCAGGTCTGGAGGTAAAAAAACATTCTGGGGCATTTACAATTACTTACCCAAGGAAACGCGCGGCTATGTTCCCCAATTTCAGGCCATGCTCTACGTACTTAACCATTTGGAAGAACATAACCTACATTTAGAAGAACCAAGCTATCCACTTGAATACGAATCCATCCAGTTTGATCGTGCGTTAAGCTTTAAAAAGTTGGAACATTTCACTGGAATTTGTGCTGAGGACCTTGAAAAACTAAATCCTTCAATTAAACGAGGACTTGTACCGGAGGCCAATCGTTCGATGTCCATTCGAATTCCAAAAACAAAAGCTTTTTTTGTCAAGGAAAATTTGGCCTGGCTAAGTGATTCCTTAGGGGCTGACCCTGTCCCTCCAATAACCATTTCCCCGTTGACAGCTAGCTTAAAATCTGAGGTCCAAAATGGAAGCCGTCTTGCCTATAAAGTAAAATCAGGGGATGTATTAGGGAAAATTGCCAGCAAGTATGGCGTTACGCTCACTCAGCTGCGAGACTGGAACAATTTAAATGGAAACCTGATAAAAATTGGACAAACCCTAGCTATTTACACTGGTAGTCAGACACCTTCAAGAAGTAGCAGCCAAACATTGGCACAAAATGCAGGGGACTCTCCTACTCCTAAGACCTACACGGTGAAACCAGGGGATTCCTTATGGATTATATCCCAAAAACACGCATTAAGTATTGACCAATTAAAGCGGTTAAACAATCTCAATTCTACGACAATTAAACCTGGACAGCGGTTAATTATCGGTTAATTACACGGCTTCTAAGATTTGTTTTGCAACACCAAAGAGTGCCTTTGAAGTTAATACGTTTTTCTTCTTCTCAACAAAAAACTTGATTCATGAAAGCTTTCCAATTTCTATTCGTCATTAGCTTATTCCTTTTTTCTTGTGAAGAAGGGCCAGAAGGAAGTTCAAGAGGTACCAAACCCAAAGCTCGAGGATCAATTGGGGAGATTGTACTTGCTATTGATTCGACCAAATGGGCAGGGCCTGTAGGCGATGAACTCCGTGCTATATTTCAGGAAGATCTACCAGGGATGCTTCGCTCCGAAGCACAGTTTAAAATACATCGGGTAGATCCAAGAGCTATGAATCGGATGCTAAAAATCTACACCAACCTGGTTTACGTGACGACCTTTGACGATAAAAAAGGAGGAAGTCAGGTTATTAACTCCCAATTTACTGCCGAATCAAAAGCAAAGGCAGCTGCAGACCCGAACCTCTATTCTCTTCGCATGGAAGATGAATTTGCCCAAGGTCAGGAAGTACTGTATTTGTTTGGCAATACCGAAGAGCAACTCATTGCCAACCTAAGGAAGCACAAGGGGCAGGTACAAAACCTTTTTGAAATGAGGGAGCGAAACCGACTCGCAAAGGCCCTTTTTGCACGAAAAAATGCTGCAGCACAAAGTGAAGCACGAAAAAATCTAGGAATTGAAATAACCCCACCCATCTCCTACCAGCTTGCCAAAATAGCGCCTAATTTCCTTTGGCTTCGTCAACCTTCCCCTACAGAGAGAAGACCAGATATCAGTGTTTTTTATTACGTAACCGATTACACTCAAGAGGAACAAACTTTTCCTGAAAATATTTTAGCCCTCCGTGATTCGCTGGCGAAAACCCATATTTTTGAAGATCCAGATGATCCCACATCATTCGTTACCAGTGAAAAACAAATCCCTCCAGCTTTCCGAAACCTAGTGATAAATGATAATTTTACTATTGAAATCCGAGGAACTTGGAAAACAAATAATTTAAGCATGGGAGGGACTTATTTGGGTTACCTCATGATTGACGAGAAAAAAGGAAAATTATACTACATGGAGGGATTCGTTTATTTTCCAAATGAAATCCATCGTGATGCGCTCCGTGAAATCCAAACTATTTTATTGAATACCAACGTGAGTTGGTCAGAAAACCAAGGAACTTAAACCCAATATATCCTACCCATTTATGCCGATTAAAATTAGAAAGGAGGATGCATTAAACTACCATAGTCAAGGCTCTCCAGGAAAAATTCAAGTAATTCCGTCTAAACCCGTCTCCAGCCAGCTGGATTTGGCTTTAGCCTATTCTCCAGGTGTAGCTGAACCATGCAAGGAAATCGCTGCTGACGTAGAAAATGTATACAAATACACTGCAAAAGGTAATTTGGTGGCCGTTATTTCCAATGGAACCGCCGTATTAGGACTTGGAGATATTGGTCCTGAAGCCTCCAAACCAGTGATGGAAGGGAAAGGAGTATTGTTTAAAAAATTTGCTGGAATTGATGTTTTTGATCTAGAAATCAATGAGAAAGACCCAAAAAAACTCATTCAGATCATCAAGTCCCTTGAACCTACTTTTGGAGGAATAAACCTAGAGGACATCAAAGCACCCGAATGCTTTGAAATCGAACAGACTCTAAAAAAGGAGATGAAAATCCCCGTTATGCACGATGATCAGCACGGGACGGCTATCATTTCTGGCGCGGCACTCCTGAATGCGCTAGAATTGGTTGAAAAAAATATCAAAAACATCCGAATTGTAGTCAGTGGAGCTGGAGCTGCAGCCATTTCCTGTCTTAGATTTTACCTGAGCTTGGGAGCAAAAAAAGAAAATATTATCGTTTGCGATAAGGAAGGGGTTATCCATGCTCAACTCCCAGAATTATCAAAAGAACACCAGGAATTCGCGACGCACCAATCCATTCAGACTATTGCAGAGGCGATGCAAGGAGCCGATGTGTTTTTAGGCTTGTCCGCTGGGAACATCATTTCAATAGAAATGATTCAATCGATGGCCGCTAACCCAATCGTGTTTGCCCTAGCCAATCCAGACCCTGAAATTGGGTACGAAACTGCGGTTGCTGCCAGAAAAGATGTAATCATGGCTACTGGCCGTTCGGATCACCCCAATCAAGTAAACAATGTTTTGGGATTCCCCTATATTTTTCGAGGCGCCCTTGATGTGAGAGCGACTGTAATCAACGAGGAAATGAAACTAGCTGCAGCCCATGCAATAGCCAAACTTGCCAAGGAGCCTGTACCAGAAATTGTGACCAAAGCCTATGGGGAAAGTAATTTGAGCTTTGGTCGTCTCTATCTTATACCTAAACCCGTAGATCCAAGATTAATAACGACCATCGCACCGGCAGTTGCAAAAGCCGCAATGGATTCTGGTGTTGCTAAACATGAAATTAAGGATTGGGATGCCTACGAAGTAGCCCTACAAAAACGAATAGGGATCGATGAACGATTGATGTCCATCGTGATTGGTCGTGCAAAAAAAGATCCAAAACGGGTGGTCTTTGGCGAAGCCGATAACCTCAAAATTTTGAAGGCAGCACAACTGATTCGAGATGAAAAAATCGCAATCCCTATCCTCCTTGGAAACCGAACTAAAATTCTTGATTTAATTCAAGATAACGCACTTGACTTGGAAGGAGTCAATATTATTGATCCTATGGAGGAGCATCAATTGAATCAAAAATTTGGGAAAATCCTTGCTGAAAAAAGACAGCGGAAGGGAATGACCCAAGCAGATGCCTTTCGATTGGTTAAAGAACGTAATTACTTTGGTGCCTTGATGGTAGAGACTGGAGAAGCGGACGCCTTTATTTCCGGCCTAACCCGTGATTATCCAAAGACAATCCTCCCTTCTTTACAAACCATCGGTGTAAAAAAAGGGGTAAACCGAGTGGCAGGCATGTACATCATGAATACGCCAAGAGGGCCTTACTTCTTTGCAGATGCCACGGTCAATTTAAATCCCACTGCCGAAGAACTTGTTGAAATCATTGGATTGACAGCAACAGCAGTCAAATTTTTCAATATGGTTCCTAGAATTGCTCTTCTATCGTATTCTAATTTTGGATCAGCACAAGGGGATATTCCGACAAAAATGGCTAAGGCAACTGCATTGGCAAAATTGAAATATCCAGACTTAATTATTGAAGGTGAAATGCAAGCCAACGTAGCGTTGAACCAAGATATTCAAAAAGAAATGTATCCTTTTGCAGCTACCGCTCAAAAAGGAAAGGAAGTCAATACACTTATTTTCCCTGATTTATCCTCCTCCAATATTGCCTATAAACTTTTGGCTGAACTTGGAAATTCAGAAGCCATAGGCCCTATTCTACTAGGAATGAACAAACCCGTACATATTTTACAACTAGGTAGCTCCATACGAGAAATTGTCAACATGGTGGCAGTAGCTGTGGTAGATGCACAATCCAGCCAAGATAACGCATGATCGATTACCTCAACGGAAAATTAGTTTACAAAGACCCCACCTATGTTCTCATCGATGTAGGTGGTATCGGGTACCATGTGAAAATATCCCTTCAAACGTATACGGCGATCAAAGACCAGGAACAATTACGCCTCCTTACCTACCTTCATATCAAGGAAGATGCACACACACTTTACGGATTTAAGGAGGAACAAGAAAAGAGACTTTTTCTTTTATTGATTTCTATCACAGGAGTGGGTCCAAGTACTGGACTAATGATTTTATCCTCTATGAGTAGCTCAGAAATTGAACAGGCGATTATTTCTGGTGACGTAGCAAGTATACAAGGAGTAAAAGGGATTGGCTCTAAAACAGCCCAGCGGATTATCCTAGAACTAAAAGATAAAGTTGGAAAATCAAGTAACAGTGAAACTTCCGCTCCTTTAGGATTTTTAAATGGAGGCAATAAAGTACGAGAAGAAGCGTTACAAGCCCTAGTCACCTTGGGTTTTCCAAAAGCCATCGCAGAAAAAAATATAGCACTGGCACTTAAGAAAAGTGGTAGTCCCCTTTCTTTAGAAGAATTAATTAAAGCGTCGCTAAAAACTCCTTAATATCGGTTAAATTGAAGGTTGAGGAAAAATTTATTTTTTGGAAAAAGAGAACTAAGAGCCGCCTCTTACTCCTCCTGCTCCTCCTTGTCTCCCTCCCAGTAAATTCACTCCTTGCGCAACAACTAACCCAATCCAACTCTCGAATTGACTCCTTAAATCAACGGAGGCTAGCCCCTTCTTTTTTACTTTGGCAACAAAAACGGACCAACCCACTTTTTCCAACAAAAAACCCTTTTTCATCAAAAAGATCACTCTTTTTCCCCAATTCAAGCGTAGAAAAACAAGTACAGGTGGTCATGGATTCCACCCTACGCTACCAGATGATCGACCAGTTGGACAGCCTGAGTTTAGGGAACCCACAGGAATATGATTTCGAAAAATTTGCTCCACTTCAAGAATACCAAGTAAGGCAATCATATTGGAGAACAAGAGCAAAAGGGATAGATGGTGAAAGTGCAGTAGAAGGAAGAAATCTTATTCCTCCAATTACTGTAAGCCCCACCTTTGATCGGATTTTTGGTGGAGATTCTATCACCATCATTCCTACAGGCTATGTCAACTTGGATTTTGGTGCCATTTTCAGACGAATTGATAACCCAACTATTCCAATTCGTCAACAAAAGAATGGGAATTTCAACTTCCAACAACAAATTCAAATGGCTGTTAATGGCAACCTTGGTCAAAAATTAAAGATCGGTGCCAACTTTGACTCCAATAACTCCTTTGATTTCCAGAATCAACTCAAGCTCGAATACGACGGCTTTGATGAGGACATTATTCAGTCCATTGAATTGGGAAATGTGAGCTTACCCATCCAAAATCGACTGATTCAAGGTGCTCAAAATCTGTTTGGGGTAAAAACAGAAATGAAATTTGGTAAGCTCAACGTGACTGCCGTTGCCTCTACCCAGCGAGGAAGACGGGACAACTTGGTGATTGATGCCAATGGTCAAGGCCGTGCCTTTGATATCCAAGGATCGAAATACGATGAAAATAGGCATTTCTTTCTCAGTCATTTTTTCAGAGATAACTACGAGCGCTGGCTAAAAGGACTCCCCCAGGTAACGTCAGGGATAAACATCACCCGAGTGGAAGTTTATGTAATGAATCGGGCGACCAACACCGAGACACTACGAAATTTTGCTGCCTTTATGGATCTCGGTGAAGGCCGGGTGTTACTAAATGCATCGAATCCTGCCATTGGACCAGGAAATCCCAACAGCCCTGCTCAAAATGGAGCAAATCAGCTTTATGCCAGGATCAGTAGCAACCCAAGCTATCGCCCCTTTGATGCTGGAGCTCGTGCCCTAGAGGAAAGTTTAGGGATTAAAAAAGGAGTAGATTTTGAACAAATCAATGGAGCAAGAAAACTAGACCCTTCCGAATATTTTTTTAATGGACAGCTCGGCTTTATCTCCCTTTTCCGACGACTACAAAACGACGAGGTTGTAGCCGTCTCCTACGAATATACCTACAACGGCCAGGTCTTTAAGGTAGGTGAACTTACAGAAGACTACCAGTCTCGTAACGAAGACGAGCTAATTTTCTTAAAGCTCCTCCGTCCAGCACGGATCAACACCCGCGTCCCAACTTGGGACTTGATGATGAAAAACGTCTATAGCCTCAATGCCAGTCAGGTATTGCGCGATGGATTTCAGTTACAAGTAATCTACCGAGATGACCGCACAGGTCTTGATAATCCCGCTCTTTTGGAAGGAAAAAATGTAAAGGATATCCCATTAATTCGCCTTACAGGCTTGGACAACCTAAATCCACAAAATGATCCAGCCCCTGATGGCAACTTTGATTTTGTCGAAGGAATCACTATGCTTTCGAGCCGTGGCTTGTTGATTTTTCCAGTGCTCGAACCTTTTGGTTCGAACCTAGCAAGAAAATTTACAGACGACGAACGAGTACTCAGCGAAAAATATGTTTACGATACCTTGTACCAGACCACACTTGCTGATGCTGAATTAGTTACCCGACTCAATAAATTTTTTATTAAAGGGCGACTTACTGCCGGCTCTGCCAGTGAAATTCAACTTCCAGGATTAAATATTTCACCTGGTTCCGTTATTGTTCAGGCGGGAAACATCCCACTTACCGAAGGTGTAGATTTTACCATTGACTACAATGTAGGGCGACTCGTCATCATCAACGATGCCATCCTACAATCTGGTAAACAAATAAATGTCAGCTTTGAAAAGGCAGATTTAGTCTCCTTCCAAACACGTAGTTTGCTGGGAACTCGGTTGGATTACCTTGCTAACAAGAAATTAAACCTAGGAGGAACTTTTCTATTCTTGAATGAGCGGCCCAATATATCCCGCATCGCCACAGGCAACGAGACCTTACGCAATAGCCTTTGGGGATTAGATGTAAACTACAACAGCGAATCTCGATTTTTGACCAAATTGGCAGATGCACTACCCTTCACGGATACAAAAGAAAAGTCCTTGGTCCAATTTAACGCAGAATTTGCCCACCTTATTCCTGGAACTTCCAATACTGTCAACGGAGATGCTGCCTCCTACATTGATGACTTTGAAGCAGCTGTTACTCCCTTTTATTTGGGTGCACAAGCCAATCAAAATTGGAAACTTGCTTCTACTCCAAAAACAGCCGATGATCGATTTGATCTGAGCAGCCAAACTGAGGATAAATTAGGCAATGGATACCGTAGAGCAAGGCTAGCCTGGTACAATATTGACAACGTATTTTACCGAGAGGGAGGTCCTGGAGTCCCTGCCAACATAACTGCTCAGGATCGCAGAAACCACTATGTCAGACGGGTAATTCCTCAGGAGATATTTAAAAACCAGGACCGAGAAGTCATTGTGGTCCCTCAGCCCCTTTTTGAGCTTGCCTTTTTTCCGCAGGAAAGGGGAATGTACAATTACAACCCCGGACTTACTTCCGAAGGGTTACTACCCAACCCAAGGCAAAATTATGGTGGAATCACTAGAGCAATCACTACCGAGGTAGATTTTGACCGAACAAATATCGAATATGTCGAATTTTGGTTGATGGATCCCTTTCTGCCAGGTGAAAACGGCAAGGTATTGGATGGAATCTTCAATGAGAATAACACCACGGGAGGAAAATTTTTCTTGAACCTTGGAGACATTTCAGAAGATGTGATTAAAGATGGCAGCCATGCCTTTGAAAATGGGCTGTCAGCTGATGGAGATCCTACCGAAACCTCGGATAACGAGTGGGGTAGAATTACCCGCCAGCAATACTTATTACCTGCCTTTGATAATTCAGCTACTTCTAGAGTAAATCAAGATGTAGGCTTGGATGGGTTGAAAAATGAGGAAGAAGCTAGCTATTTTAAAAACCGGTTTTTAGACCGCCTTACCCTTTCTCCAGCTGCAAAAAATGCATTGCTTCTAGATGTTTCAGCAGATGGGTTTCAATATTATTTAGACTCCAAATTTGACCAAGACAATGCCAAAATTTTGGAGCGCTACAAAAAATTCAATGGAATGGAGGGCAATACACCGGTTACAGCAGACCAAAATCTCCCCTATACACCTTCTGGAACAAACAATCCAGATAACGAAGATTTAAATACAGACAATACCATCAATGAATTGGAGAATTATTATGAGTACGAAATTGATCTCCGTCCTGGTCAGCTGAAAGTGGGGAATAAGTACATCGTGGATCAGGTGACCCATACAGAAGGCGGAGAGCAAGTCAACTGGTACTTGTTTCGAATTCCTGTGCGACAGCCTGATCGGGTCCAAGGGGACATTTTTGGCTTTAAATCTATACGATGGATGCGAACCTACCTGACCGACTTCCAGCAACCTGTAGTACTACGAATGGCTGAATTCAGAATGGTTGGCAGCCAATGGAGATCTTTTCAAGAATCTCTATTTGAACGTGGTTTTTTTGAGTTGCCTGAGCCAGACAATTCTAACCTTACGGTAGATGTGGTAAATATTGAGCAAAATGCACAAGGCAGCGAAACGTCTAGTCCTTATGTGTTACCTCCAGGAATTCAACGTGACCGAGACAATACTTCTGCCATTGAACGAAGACTTAATGAGCAGTCCCTCCGGCTTTGTGTCGAAGACTTGGCCCCAAAAGATGCCCGGGCCGTATTCAAAAATACCAATTTAGACCTGGTTCAATACGAGCGCATCAAAATGTTTTTTCATGCCAACAGCGAAGATGCTAGGGATGGGGAAGTCACTGCTTTTTTGAGATTGGGAACAGACTACACGGACAACTACTACGAAATTGAAATTCCCTTAAAAATATCCTCCCTGGGAAGCAATGATCCCCAGATAGTTTGGCCAGAAGAAAATGAATTGGATATCGCTATCCAGGAAATTGTAGCCATCAAAGCGGAGCGCGATAATACGCAGTCACCCTTGACGCTACCCTACAGTAAATCCATCCGGCAATACAAGGTAACCGTAATGGGTAGACCTGAGCTCAACCAAATACAAGGAATGATGATTGGAGTGCGAAATCCTGGAACAGGAATTGGCTCTTCCAAGAGCATTTGTATTTGGGCAAATGAACTTCGTGCGACTGGGTTTACAAAAACAAATGGCTGGGCGGCAAATGCCTATCTAAATACTAAAATTGCAGATGTGGCAGTGGTCTCCGCCTCCATTCGTCACAATTCCATCGGATTTGGAGGCTTGGAAACAAAACTTTCCCAACGTAGCCGCCAAGCTACTACCCAATACGATATCTCCACAAATGTAGAGGTAGACAAGCTCCTCCCCAAAGAATTAGGGGTAAGTATTCCTCTTTATTTTTCTCTAGAAAACTCTAGTACACGCCCTGAGTACGATCCCTTAAACCCAGATGTCCCATTTGAGGTAGCTTTGGAAAAATTTGCCAACAATGCTGATAAAGATGCCTACCGAGATATCACAATGGACCAGCTTTCTCGCCAAAATATCAGTTTGAACAATGTAAGAAAACTGAAGAAAAATCAGGAATCACCAAGTCGCATTTACGACCTTTCAAATTTGGCCTTCTCCTATGCTACCGGGACCGTCACCCAAACCAATGCACAACTTCAGGGCTATAATTTCAAGACTAATAAGGGAAATGTCACCTACAGTTTCCAACCAAAAGAACTAAAAATTGCTCCTTTCGAAAAATCCGAAGGAATGAAAAACCCTTATTTGAAGCTGATCAAGGACATCAATCTAAACCTATCCCCTACACTTCTTTTGGCTAGAATGGATGTGGATCGTCGGTTTACCCGTTCCCAATACCGAAATGACCAGCTCAGCACCACAGGCGTAGATCCACTGTTCCAAAAGTCCTTTTTTATGAATAGATCTTTCAATATCAATTGGGATCTATCCTCTAGCCTTCGTGTAGACCTAGCAGCAAGCGCAGCGGCAGTAGTGGATGAACCGGAAGGTGATCTGGATACACAAGCCAAAATCGATTCTGTAAAAGCAAATTTTCTTCGATTTGGACGAACAACCAATTACAACCACTCAGCAACGGTCAATTATACGCTGCCATTTGCAAAGTTACCACTCACCGATTGGATTCAGACGGATTACCGACACCTCAGTACCTACACCTGGCAAACCGGAGCCATCGGACAACGAGACACCTTGGGGAATGTCATCCAAAATACCCGAGAACAAACCCTATCTGGAAAACTGGATTTGATCAAACTTTACAACAAGAGCAAATCCCTAGCAGCTATCAACGCGCCCAAACGCCCAAGCATCCCTGGTAGACCAAGTCCCAATGCCAGTGATACGATTGGTACTCCACTCACGAGAGGGGTGCTCAGGCTAGCAATGCTACTCAAAGAAGTGACTTTTAATTATGGAATCATTGAAGGCACCTTCCTTCCCGGCTATATGCCAAATACAGGGCTATTAGGCATGGATCGTGCTTGGGAAAATCCTGGATGGGCTTTTGTTTTTGGGGCACAAAACGCAAATTTAAGATACCGACTTGGACAAAATGGAAACCTTGCACCAAGTCCTGAATTGACCCAAAGTTTCCGTCAAAATAAAGCCGTTAACCTGTCAATTAAAGGTTTGGCTGAACCTATACGTGACTTTAGAATAACCCTTGAAGCCAATAAACGGGAAATTGGAGACTACAGTGAAATTTTCCGAAATAGCTTTGATGATCCTGGAACCTTTGAGTCACTCAGCCCAAGTCGAATGGGTTCATATAGCATCACTACTGTTCTTTTAGGTACTGCTTTTGCCAAAAACAAGCAGCAAAATGAATCGCAACTGTTTACGGATTTTGAAAATTTTAGATCCATTATAAAACAGCGCCTAGACCAACAAGCTACAGCACCCGGTGAATACCCAATCAATGGACAAGATGTTCTCATTCCCTCTTTTTTGGCTGCTTACCAAGGGAAAGATGCAAAGACGACCAATCTGAATCCTTTTCCAAAAACGCCACTACCTAATTGGCGCATAGATTACCGTGGCTTGTCCCGTCTAAAAGGACTTAGTGAACTTTTTAGTAGCATCAACTTGACTCATGCCTACAGTTCCACCTATGACGTAAGCAATTTTTCCAATTCTTTGCAATACCAAGAAGGGTTGGAACTGTTCAACACCTTGCAACAATTGCAGCGTCCTAATTTGACCAATTTAGAGGGGCAGTTTATTCCAATTTATATTTTAAACCAAGTAGTGCTCACGGAACGATTTGCTCCCCTAATTGGATTGGATTTGCTGACCAAGCAACGAATGAATATTGCCATCAACTACAATCGAGAACGGAATTTAGGTTTGAATTTTTCAAATTCACAAATCACCGAGCAAGCAAGCAGTGATTTTGGATTGACCCTTTCCTACACCAAAGCAGGGGTAAAGATTCCATTCAAAATAAGTGGCCAACAAAAAGTATTAAAGAACGACCTTCAATTGCGCTTGGATACCAAGATTGGAAGTACCCAGCAGGTACAACGAAAAATTGAAGAAAAGGCTACAGTTACTAATGGGAATTTCAATTTTCAATTTCGCCCTACCCTGAGCTATGTCATCAATCGGAGCCTAAACCTAACCGTTTATTTTGAGCGTACGGTCAATGACCCACGCGTGACAACTGCCTTCCGACGATCTACCACGGCCTTTGGCGGGCAGCTGCGATTTAATTTATCGCAATAGATTTCAATGTCTCCCGAATACTTTTAATTTTGAAAAAATTAAACGAACAATCATGAATTTTCCTGAAGAATTAAAGTACACCAAAGACCACGAATGGGTTAAAATCGAAGGTAATATTGCCACTATTGGCGTAACCGACTTTGCACAAAAAGAGTTGGGAGATATTGTTTATGTAGAGGTAGAAACTCTTGGTGAAACCTTGGAAGCTGGAGCAGTATTTGGAACTGTAGAAGCAGTAAAAACTGTTTCCGACTTGTTTATGCCAGTTACTGGAGAAATTCTAGAAATAAATAGTGAACTGGAATCAGCCCCAGAACTAGTCAATGATGCCCCGTACTCCGAAGGATGGATGGTAAAAGTAAAACTTACTGATTCTCTTCCTGCGGATCTTTTGGATTCTGCTGCTTACAAGGCGTTGATCGGAGAATAAGGGATTGCATGCGACGGAGCATTTTGACCTGGTTTTGGTTGGCAGCAAGTACTGTGGCTATGCTTACACCGGGAAGTACATTGCCTGATGTATCAGTATTCCGATTTCAGGATAAGCTCATTCATTTTTTCCTTTTTTTCGTTCTTTCCTACCTTGCAGTAGGCTTAGGGATTAAAGAGAAAATAAATCTTAATGGAAATACCCGATTCTGGATCAATTTCGCGCTCCTCGCTCTCCTGCCGAGCATAGTACTAGAAACCGCTCAACACCTAATTCCTTACCGAAGCTTTGATTTAAATGACCTGTTATTCAATGTGTTAGGAGTATTTTCAGGATTATTTGGTTATTTATATCGTCCATCTTGTAAATTCATTTTGGATTAATCTCCAATAATTCTTAGACTTGTTATTCAAATTAGAACCGATTAACCTCAATAAACCAATTACCCCATGGAAGCAAAAAAGACTCCTAGTGCTGACTTGACAAATAAGGTAGGTATGTTTACCAACCTAGGTCTAGCAGTTGCGGTTGGACTCACACTTGCTGCCTTCGAATACAAATCGTTTGACGATGGTGGTCTTAAAGACCTTGGATCTGTCGCAGATAATTTCGAAGAGTTGCTAGATGTGCTTATCACCCAGCAGCCACCACCCCCACCACCCCCACCGCCGATGGAGCAGCCAGTGATCCAAGAAATTCCGGATGAGGTAGAAATCGAAGAAAAAATCGATGTCAACTTTGATGTTGATGTGAAAGAAACCACAGTTATTAAAGAGGTTGCTATCAAAGAAGTGGTGATTGAAGAAGAAAAAGCCGACCAAATCTTTGATGTGGTAGAAACTCAGCCTAATCCTCCTGGAGGAATGTCTGGTTGGAACAAGTACCTTTCTACTAACCTAAAGTATCCAACTCAAGCCCGAAGAATGGGGGTTGAAGGAACGGTAATCGTGGTATTTGTAATCAACACTGATGGATCCATTCAAGACGTTGAAGTTTTGAGAGGTATCGGTGGAGGTTGTGACGAGGAAGCAGTAAAAGTTGTAACCAATGCCCCTAAGTGGGAGCCTGGTAAGCAACGAGGCAAGCCCGTTCGTACTCGAATGAGACTTCCAATCCGCTTCAAACTAAGCTAATTCCAAAAGACCTGATTAATCGGGTCTTTTTTTTGTCCCACTAGCGAAGCTGAAAGAATCTCTATAAAATTGTAAATCAAAAAAGGCCTGAATCCAGGCCTTTTTTAGTGATTGATAACTCCTCTAATTACCAGTAATTGATTTGCTATTCAAGAAACTAGGCCATTTACCTTGGATTGTCCATCCGTTGACCTATTGAACCTACAACACATTTAAGGTTTGTTCTTTGATCTTTTCTAGCTCATCCTTCATTTGAATCACAATCTTTTGAATACCCGCATCGTTGGCTTTAGAGCCGATCGTATTGATCTCTCGGCCAATCTCTTGGCTAATAAACCCGAGCTTCTTCCCTTGATTCACTTCGGTATCCATACACTTCATAAAGTAATCTAGGTGGGTTTCCAATCGAACTAGCTCCTCATTGATATCTAATTTCTCAAAATAATAAATCAGCTCTTGTTCAAATCGATTTGCATCAAAAGCATGTTCATCCATCCACTGGGAAAAATGTCCACGAATTCGATTTTGAATTTTTTCTTTCCGGTTTGATTCTTCTGCTTTTATTACTGACCATCCCTGTCGAATCTGATCAATGTTCTCGTTTAATTTTACAAAAAGCGAGGCTCCTTCATCTTCCCGAAATGCCTCGCAACGAAGCAATGCTTCTTCCAATACCAATTTTACTTGTGCCCAATCGCCCTGATCTTCCCTTTCCACTGGGGTGGTGACCATCACCTGTGGGGCTTGAAGTGCAAGTTTAAATAAATCAGTAGTCGATCCACCTACCGTAGCCGCTAGTTGCTCAAAGGCGTGGTAATAGCTCTTAAATAACTCTTCATTGAGTTGTACAGGTAAGTTTTGACTTCCTTTGGCAAAAAATTCAATCGAGACACTGACCTTACCTCTATCCAAAATCGCCTGTACTCGATTTCGAATCTCGGACTCTTTATCGGCAAATTGTCTAGGACTTCGGATAGAAAGGTCTAGCATTTTTGAGTTAAGCGTCCGGACCTCTACTTGGATGACCAGCTGCTCGTTCTCAAATCCGGCTACCCCGTAGCCAGTCATGGATTTGATCATATGTATTGCTTTTAGAAATTATACCCCAAAGTAAAGTAAAATTTCAACTCTTCATTTTTATAATTCCGCACAGGTCGTGCCACGTCAAACTTCACATAATAATTGAGCAATACTGTTCGTAATCCTGCGCCATAACTTTGCAACCATGGATTGTTGAAATTATTCAAGACAATCACAAAAGGTGAGCCTGAGGTATTGATTACCTCTGTATTTTGATCATTGATCTTTTCCCAAGGAGCGGCATCATTCCAAGCTGAACCAACGTCATAGAACCCGACTAACTGGAAATTTTTGATAAAATTGGAAGTGATATTTCCTCTTGTTAAATAGGAAAACAAGGGTAGCCTCAATTCTGTCGAAAAGGTGAGGACATTTCTCCCTCGAATTTCATCGTAATCAAACCCTCTTAAGTCCACAAAATCAGCAAAAAGCAAATTTGAGTTTTCAAGCCCCTGTGGATTCCGTACTGGAGAAGGCTCAGGTCTATTTGCAGGAGGATTGTAGAAAGAGTTAAACAACCAATTGTCCATTCCTCCAACTAGATAATTCTGGGGGTTAGGACCTAGGAAAGATCCGTAATAAAGCTTGGATGCCAAGACCACATTTTTGTGTATTTTCTGGTAGTTACGGAAATCTACATACAAATTACTAAAGGAACGATTGCCTAAATTCAATCCTTGATAGTGTTGAAAGCCAACCTTTCCTTTCGTGCCTGTAAACGAATACAAGCCCATCGGTTCCGTTCTATCGTACACAAATTCTGCCTTTCCACCCACATAGGAAACATCCAATTGATTCAGCTCGGGAATATTACTGTAGATCAACGAATCTTCATTCAAATTGAAGTACTGTGTTTTAGCAGCGAAAGGAGCAACATAGACTCGGGAGTGGATGGACATAGGATAAGCTACCCCAGCTTCCACCTTGGTCAAAACATATTTCTGAAAGTTGACATCTCCATCACTGATCCTAAGCAATTTACGATCGTACCTTCCTCGAAAGTCAAGTCGAGATTTGAGGTATTCGTATTCAAACCAAATGTCCCCTCCAGAGTCAAAATCTAAAGCAGTCATGATCCCACCCATAAATTGATGATTGTCCAATATATCCGTCATTTTACCTTGGAGACTCATTCCAAATCCTCGGAGTGGATCTACTAAAAATCTAGAGTTGATGTGATTGGTAAAAAATTGAGTTTCCATTGGTCGAGGACCAGACACCATTTTTCGCAAGTTTTGCTTTCTAAAAGTATCCAAGATACTTTCTGAAGCATCAGGTTTTGTTGTGCTAACTTTAGAAGCAATCGCTAGCCTATTTGGGAGGGAATCGAAAGTATAATTATCCGTATTCACCCCTCTTCGAGTTTCGAATCGTAGACGATCTGTAGTCAAGGACGAGGTTTGCTTAGTTAGTGTATCTAAAGGACTCCTCGGTACCACAAGCTCAGGTCCTGCTACTTGTTGTTCCTTCACCCGATTTTCTTGCTGGGTCTTAGCTTCTAATTGCCTGCGGGCAGCAAGTCGTTCATTTAACTCCTTTACCTGGGCCAACTGGATTCTTGGGGTACTTGGTGTAAATTGGTCAGCGCCCGTAAATCCCTCCACGAAAAGTTGAGATTCTTTCCCATTGCGGAGGGCATAGGCTACCCTATTCATTCGAGCACTCACATCAAACACTTCAATGCTTGTTTCAAAGGCCGATATCTGCGTAGAAACTTGGTTGCCAATATTGTGGCGCATGAGGTTTGAAATACCACTCAAATCACTCAAAAAGACCAAGTTGTTTGAATTTAATTTTCTTGGCAGCGTATTCTTACTATTTGCATTCGTTAGCTTAGAAAATACCGTGGTGTCTTTCAGGACTTCAACCTGAAACAAATTGTACTGTTCTGGAAAGTTTGCCAAGACAGGAGGTGCTTTTACTAGTGAATCGGACCATGGTGTGAAGTTTGAAGAGTACACAATGGTGGAATCATTTAAAAAAATAGGGTTGAGCTCGTCAAAAAAATCGTCAGTTAATCGTTTCCCCTGCCCCCTAGTATTGAGTGAATAAAGATCCGTTTTTCCATTGGAAATGGCAGAAAGCACCATGTTCTTTCCAGATTCATTGAAATCAAAACTTAGAATCTGGGTAATATTCCGAAGGTAAATTTTGTCTCGAGAAGACCCATCTAGGGAACGTTGTCTAAGTGTGGTTAATCCTCGTTTGAAGGTGGCAATCGCTAAAGTAGCGGTATCCCTCCAAGCAATAACAGGGGAATGCAAATTGGGTGGAAGTTCCTCGTGCTTAGACCCTCCTTGGTAAACCCTTTGCTCCATCCCAGAGGAAAGTTCGCGGACCCAAACCGTTGCTTTGCCTGCATTATTTAAAACATAGGCAAGGTGTAACCCGTCAGGGCTAAATTTAAGATCTGAAATAGCCCCATTAACGCGGGAAGAGGTAGATGCCACTGCTTTTTTGGAGTCTACACCTTTGAAATTAGCGTAAACAGGCTCATTGACCTTTAGGTAAAACTGCTGCCAATCGGAATAAAACGCCTTGATATTGATTCCTATCGTATTGGCTATACTATTTTCTTCACTTCGATTGATTCTAGAAAGATTTAAAATACTAGAAACATACCGTCGACCATATTTCTCAGCGATGTAGTTCCAAATGGATTGCCCCACAAGACCCGCTTCCAAGTCAGTTAACGTATGTAATTTTGGAGTTGAGGTATTTTTAAGGTATCGACGGATGTAATCATCCATTTCCCTACTCCATCCCTTTGCTAAGTAGAGGGCGATTCCATCTACATACCAATCTGGAAAATTACTAATTAGATTAGACTGAAAGGCATCGGAAACAGAAGCCCCATACAACATCTCTCTGACGATGACCTGGGAGGTTGCAAAAAGTAAATCCTCTTTCAATAAATCCGTTCTACCCTTGTAGGCAACCTCCGCTACCAGCCTTGTAAATTTTGTTTCTCCTTCTTCATTGTACAGTTCTGCGTTAAGGTCTAAGTTGCTTTGCAGGCGCTCCTCTGGAGAATTATATAGGTAAATTCGAGGCTTGGTATAGGCAACATATCCTATATTCTGTGTCAATTTATTGAATTCTGATTCCAAAAATTCAATAGCCATCTTTGCATTTACACCACCCCTATCGTAGTAGTAAACTTCAAAATTTGCAGACGTATATAAGTACCAGTTAAACTCCTTGTGTTGAATTCGGTTTTTACCAAAACGTTCCTGGTCAAATTGTGCCCAGGCTTGTGTCGTACAGGCTACTAGAAGTATAAAAAAAAGAGTTCGAATTACATGCATGCGCATTGCCAGCAATCAAGTAAGGATTTAAATATAAGTAAAATACCGAGAGATCGACACTTCAGCAGGCAAAGGCTGATCTTCCAATAGAAAATCTCGCATGCACGCGCTAAAGTACGGAACCAAAGAAACTCCCTTGGCCCCAAATCCATTGAAGATGTAAACGTTTTTATGCGCAGGATGTTTCCCTAAAAACGGCTTTCTATCCTTCGTGGCAGGGCGAATACCCACTCGGTGAGCAACCACTTGATCTACAGGTATAGGCACCACCTCCATCAACTTATTCAGTAATTCCTTTTGAGCTGTTTCTGTAGGCCCTTCCTCCAAGTCATGCCAGGTATACGTTGAGCCCAGCCTAAAATTTCCATTGGGTAAGGGCACTCGGAAAACACCCCTATTGACAATGTAGTATGGATTAAAATCTTGCTTAACTTCCAAAATCTCCCCTTTGACAGGAGCAAAAGGAAGAAAGGAAAAAAATCTAGAACGCATGGCTCCTAGCCCATTGCAATAAACAATTGCCCGGACCTTCCAACCCGCATAGCTCCAATAACCTCCCTCTTGTATCAATTCCTCTTCCTTAAACTCCTCTTGCCGCAACCGTTCCCCAAAAAAAGTAGCCATCCCTTCCAAAAGTGTAGGGATATCTAACCATCCTGATTCTTGGAGCATCACTCCTCCAAAAGGATCCTTTAGACTAGGATGTTGGCTTACAACTTCAATTTTCTTTAAAAAAGGCTGCATCTCCGGATCACTTGAATGACCCATCCACTCGTTTTGCTCTTCAATGGACAAAAAAGGGCGGTAAATCGATTGTAAGGTTAGAAATTTTCTTCCGGTAATTTCCTCTAACTCTTGGTAAAATGGGGTAATCGCAGGAAAGAGCACCTCCCCTTTCCAGGTCTTCACCATTTTTCTGCCTGTAACGGGGTTGAAAAGACCTGCCGCCACCTGACTACTTTGATTCTTACTCGGTTGATCCAACAGCACTACTCTTTTTCCTTCACGAATCAAACGATATCCCAAGGCAGAACCTGCCAAACCTTGTCCAATGATTAAAAAATCAATTTCCATGTCCTAAATTAAGTCCATAATTCTTTACTTTGCTTTTATCTCGAAGACTTTTCACATGCTCCACATCAAGTGCTTCACTTTCAACCCTTTTCAAGAAAATACATATCTCCTATACGATGAGGAAGGTAATGCTACCTTAATTGATCCTGGATGCCATACTCCTGAAGAAAAAAAAGAGCTAGAAGAATTTGTACTAGACCAGAATTTGAAGGTAAGCCAACTCCTCAATACCCATTGCCATATCGATCACGTACTTGGAAATGCTTGGGCAATGGAACGATTTCTAGTTCCTTTATACATCCATGCCCTGGAAGTTCCAGTCCTAAAATCAGTGGAGGTGTATGCGCCTAATTATGGATTTCGAGACTACGTTCCTTCTCAAGCGAACTCCTTTTTAGTTGAAGGACAAGAAATTTATATCGGTAACGAAAAGCTACGTTGCATCTTTGTACCTGGACATGCACCCGGACATCTGGCATTTTACCACGAAGAAAGTAGGCGCTGCATAGCTGGAGATACGCTATTTAGAGGCAGTATAGGACGCACAGACCTTCCAGGAGGAAATCATGCCCTGCTACTTGAAAAGATAAAATCCCAATTGTTTATTCTCCCTGAAGAAACGGTAATTTTCCCTGGCCATGGGCCAGAAACCACCATTGGTTTTGAAAAAAAGAACAATCCTTTTGTAGGTCTAAAAGCAAATCCATGAATTTAAAAGCCCAGATACCCAACCTTATTACTTTATTGAATCTCCTTTCTGGAGTTTTGGGTATCCTTTGGGTGTTGGAAGGCCAGGTTTTATTCGGCGCTTATTTTGTGCTTCTTTCTGCAGGATTTGATTTTTTAGATGGTTTTGCTGCCAGAATTCTAAAAGTTCAAAGTGAATTGGGGAAAGAGTTGGATTCCCTGGCAGATGTAGTCTCTTTTGGCGTTTTGCCAGGAATAATCTTGTATGCACTCACCAAATCGCAAACCGAGTCGCAAATCCTACCGTATTTCACCCTGATAGTTCCACTATTTTCCGCGTACAGACTAGCAAAATTCAATTTGGATACCAGACAAAGTGATCGATTTATTGGACTTCCTACGCCTGCCAATGCACTGTTACTTTCTAGTCTTCCCCACCTTGCTGTCTACTGGCCCCAACTAGCTCCTTGGCTTACAAGTCCCATAGCAGGGATTCTGATAGCCTGGGCAGCAAGCTTTCTACTAGTTTCAGAACTCCCATTGATTGCACTAAAATTTAAGAACGGAAGGATTACTGACAACTACTTCCGTTATGCTATACTCGCAAGCGGTATATTTTTTCTTGCTTGGATGCAACTTGCTGGCATTCCTCTAATCATCCTCTCCTACTTGTTTTTATCGATTCTGGAACAAGCCCTGTGCAAAAAATGAAGATGCAAGGCTGGGCCCTTCTCTTTCTTCTGGGACTTTTGTACCAGACTACCTTTAGCCAAACGTTTACCCATACGGTTGGGGTAACTAAATCAGGAGTCTACAAACTAAGCGCAGAACAAGCCCGAAAACTTGGGTTTGAACGCCTGGAAGAAGTAGCTATCTATGGTTACCCAGGGATGCTGCCTCAAAAGTTGGATTCTGCACAACTTCGCCCCCAAGAAATTCCTTCTTGGCTAGACTCCAATCAGCTCTATTTTTATTTGGAGGGACCTCATCAAAGTAGCTTCACTGGCCAGGGAGAATTGAACTATATCCATCATTTGTATACCGATACGCTGCGCTATGGATTGGGAAAAAAAGCAATCCCCCAACGAATTGAAGAAAAAATTGGACAAGCAAGCCCTTCCTCCACTACATCGGTTTGGTACCAATTGCTTTCACTAAAAGAGGAAAAAATAAATCTTCTCAACTCAGGTAGATCTTGGTATTCGTTACCCATTCGCCAAGGGCAAAGTCTAGTCATCAATTATGGTAATAGTACCGATGCTACTGCACCATGGCTACTTTATACCCAGCTGATGAGCCAGTCCACAGCCCCTTCTAGCTTTCGGATTTCTGTTGACGACGTATTCCTGGAGGAAGTCAAGTTCTCGCCCATTCCTACCACTACTTATGGAATCAAGGGAACTACTGCAGCTATTCAACTTCCTTTTTCACCCAAAGGTAATCGCCTAGATCAGCTCCGTCTTAGCTTCCAAGGCACCGGTTCAGGGCACCTAGATTTAGCAGTTCTGGGAATTCCATTTGTAAATTCTAGTTTGAAGGAGGGTATTTATACGGCACAGGAAGAAAATTCAATCTCCCTAGCAACTGGTTTAGAAACCTGGGAAGTAGGTGATTTCTACAATCCTAAGCGGTATTTACAAGGAAAATCTGCTATTGGCAGCAAATGGGTAGTTTTTAACCCCTCCACTACCAGCGAACTTATCGATTTCCAACCTGCCACACTCAAAAATAATCACCCACAAGGTTCCGAATTAATAGTCATTACTGTTCCCCAATTTAAAGCGATTGCTCAGCAGTTTCAAGCATTCAAAGCCAGCCAGGGGATTTCCACCCAGCTGGTTTTTATCTCGGAAATTTATGACAACTATGGATATGGCAACCCCGATATTAGTGCTATTCGAAATTTTATTGCTCAGGAATACCACCAGGGTAAACAACTGAAAAATGTGCTATTGCTTGGTAAGGGTACTTTCGATTACAAAAAGAAGTTGGGTGGACGTCCCAACTTGATTCCGATCTATACCAGTAGATCCAGTCTTGATCCATTGACTACCTACAGTTCAGACGATTACTTTGGGCTCTTGGATTGGGGGTTGGGTCATTGGGAGGAAGACCCGACTGGAGATGCCTCTCTGCGTATAGGAATAGGGCGCATTCCTGCCATTTCCTATTCAGAAGCTAAAAATTGGCTAGAAAAAACAATTGCCTATGAAAAGCAAGAGTTCGTATTTCCAAGCAGTTCGCTCACTTTCCTAGCTGATGACGGAGACAATGGAGTCCACATGCGGGATTCGGAGGTACATGCCGCCTTTATAAAGGAAGAGCATCCTTTTTTCAAGCAACATAAACTCTATCTTGACCGCTACGAACAAATTAATGTGGGAGGTGCACAACAATCTCCAGAAGCAAAAAAAGCAGTTGTCGAACGTATTTCCCAAGGTACTTTACTCCTCAACTACGTCGGTCATGGGAATGAAACTACGTTGATGGCGGAGGAAGTGGTTCAAGCCCAAGACTTACAAAACTGGCCGCAACAAACCCAACTTCCCCTTTGGTTTACAGCTACCTGTGAGTTTGGAAGGCATGATAGTCCTTTTCTACGATCTGCAGCAGAAGAATTACTATTGGCTTCGGATAAGGGAGCTATCGGGCTCTTGGCAACCGGTAGACCTGTATTCAGTAGTATCAATTTTAATATCAACCAAGCATTTTTTGTTGCATTAGCTGCAGGTATAGATCTGGGAGAACTGGATTTAGGAAGTCTCTACCGAGAAACAAAAAATGGGAGTTTGAATGGCGCATACAATCGAAACTTTTCACTTCTTGGTGATCCAAGTCTTCGACTGGCGATCCCAGACGCTAAAATTTCCATCGATAAATTGGTCTTTCTTTCCAACCAAACTGCTGCAGACACCCTCCACACACTCGTCCCTCTGCGCCTATCTGGTACCATCCAAGACCTTCAGACCCAAGCTTCATTGGCTGGCTTCAATGGGAAATTTAATTTAGAAATTTGGGGCCAAGCAGGGGTGATTACTACTAAGGGAGATGAAAATCCTCCTTTCGAATTTACGGAGGACGCACAACGCCTATTTAGTGGCGAAGGAATGGTCCGTGAAGGGAAATTTTTTACTCAATTCATATTACCAGAACAGGATAAAAATACCTTGCAAGAGGTACAAATCCGGATTCAAGCCTGGG
>Ga0181553_10000206_pt1 | contig 48283 bp, 42 predicted proteins | sample 011ome_17_FD_133753 | JGI IMG/M metagenome (GOLD analysis project Ga0181553, IMG submission 133753) | Coastal salt marsh microbial communities from the Groves Creek Marsh, Skidaway Island, Georgia - 011502XT metaG (megahit assembly) | ecosystem: Environmental > Aquatic > Marine > Intertidal...
GAAGATGAAGATGAAGATGAAGATGAAGATGAAGATGAAGATGAAGATGAAGATGAAGATGAAGAAAGGGATATTACCTATGTAAGTGATGATGAAATTGAAGATGTCACTGATCAGGTGAATGCTGTTAGAAATGAACAGCTAATCAATGATATAGTAGATTTAACTGAAACTGACACACATTCACTAGGTGACAATGATACAGATTCAAATTCTGATAAAAATGATTAATAAAATTAAAAAATTATAAATATTAAAAATTTTTTAATTAATAGTTGATCCCCAAAAGCCACCTAAGGTCTGACCTTTACCAACACATTTACTGTTACATAATTTAGTAGATGACAGAGGTCCTTTTTTTCCATTTCTAGACCATCTAATAGGCAAAGTATATTTATCTTTAACAAAATATGTACTAGCGGATTCGCCTCTATATTTACCAGCTGTAGCATATTGATTTGCTTTTGCAGAATTAAAAGCAGCTCCATTTTTAGTAATAGTATTGTAATTCAGTTTTAATAATCTAGTACTACTTTCAACCGCACCTTGAGTAGAGAATTGTGTATTACTTGGATTATAATATGTTACATTATCACATGATCTACCTGTTTGATATGGATTAGTGCAATTATTAGTGTTAAATTGTGTGCTATTTTCAGAAATAGTTTTACTATTATATGTATTGTTACTAATTTTATGAATAGATTGTTTTTGTTCAAATGTATTGCATCTAGCTTTTAAATAAGCTTTTGTGTCACTGTAGTACGATCTACTAATATTTGTGTAAGATCTTGTTCTATTGCGACTTTTTTTTTCTTCGCTGCAACACATAGCTTTTGTATTATAGATGCCTGTTTGGATTTGATAACTTCCACTTACATCAGGGGTTCCTACTTGAATAAATCCATTATTTAATAACTTATTATTATTAGTACCAGCAATAATTGGCGACTTAGCAGCTGGTTTGACAGTCATTGATGTAGATTGTAAATATTTACTGTCGAAAGTAATGTATAAATTATTACCATCTTTAAGACATAAACATCCAGATGAATCCGTTGTATATCCCCTAAATACTGATCCACCTGGTCTCTCCATAACGCTAATAGAAGTTGCGGAGGTCCCACTATTTCCATTTACATGTAATTGTCTTCTCCAATGTTTAATTGGATTAGCTCTTCTACGATTTGCGTTTGCATTTTTTCCGACAAAGGCTTCTGCATTAGATTCATTTGTAGCAGATGATGTCATAGGCGAATTACCCAGATTGACATTTGGTCTAGACATTCCGGCCACAATACCAGATGTTACTTTTGGTATATTATTATTTTCGTATTTACCTGTAGTAAAACCGGCTCTTTGTACTATTGGTTGTCTTGTAGAAATTAAATTATTTGAATAAGTAAAATTTGTGGGTTTAGACATGTTATTATATATAGTAAATAAAGAAAAATAACTGGTAGTAAATTCATTATTATTACTAAAAATGATTTATTTATTGATAAATTTATATAAGATTAATATATATATTAAATGTCTAATTTTTTCGAAGAAGTTTTAGATGATGCAAAAGGTGTAGAAGAAGCAATATTAGGACCTGATTATGAATATTGGAAACAAATAAAAAGTCCTAGCCAAATGGGGATGAGTACAAATGGTAGTATATCAACTATTGCAAAAGATGTAGGTGGATTAATTAATTATGTTGAATTATTAGTAACCGGTGGTGGTGGTGCATCAAAAACTGGAAGACCATTAGGTGATAAGTTTTTTTTAAAGACTGCTGCTACATGTAAAGATAAAAGTTCTGGAGATGTTGTTGATAGATATGTATATGTTAATAATGTTCCAGATGGTTCTATTCCATTTATAAGTGGTGCATCAGGCATGAATTTTTCAGAATTTGAAGGATTAGTTCCAGGTACATTAAGTAACTTGTCTGCAATGAATCCGATGTTAATATTTCAAGCGTTTATGTCCGGATCTCAACCTGATTGTCAAGAAATAACACTTGAAACAATCGATGTAGATAATAATTCTAGTAGAGAAACTAGACATGTAACTGTTACAGATATACAAAATATGAATCCATGTAATTTTAGTAATGGAAATCCAATTACAAAAGAACCATGTAGAGAAGGGTTCTCTGGTAAAACCTGTGCAAATGCTCCTAATGACATTCTTGTAAAATTGTTTTATGCTTCTTTAGGAATGGTAGGAATTTATATGTTAATCCATATCATGAAAAGAATTAAAGAGAAAAACTAAAATGTTATTTCCCTTCTATTTTTCTTTTGAAATCATCCCCTTTAAATTTATTAAATGCAAGAGACATACCTACACCAAATCCAAAGCCATGAAATGTTTTTTCAATGGTTTCTAAAAATAATTTATTAATAAAATGTTTCATTTATAAATTATTTGCTTAAAACTAATTTATCATAAATACGATAGACTAATTGTTTATCTTCTAGAAGCTGATCTTCCTCTTTTCATAGATCTAGCCTTTCCTCTTTTCATGGCTTTTCCTCTTTTCATGGCCTTTCCTCTTTTCATGGACTTAGCCTTTCTCATGGATTTAGATCTTCTCATAGATCTAGATCTATTTCTTCTCATGGATCTACCCTTTCCTCTTTTCATGGATCTACCCCCTACAGCGGGGGAGGCGGGGGGAGATTTCTTAGGTGATCCAAATAAACTAGAGAATCCATCTGTTACAGACTTAAGATGTTCTCCCATGGTCTTCTTTGGGGGCTTAACAGGAGCATCTGAGGCTTTAACAGGAGCATCTGAGGCTTTAACAGGAGTTCCTGGTGACGTATTCATAGACATAGCAGTTGACATTATATAATATAATTACAGAAAATTATTATATTATAATTATTTTAAAGTTTAACGCGTTTATAGAGTTCTAAAGCGGCTAAACCTCCAGCTACTTGAGCAAGAATGTATGGTATTAAGTCATTTTTGGGTAATTTACCAGCAGAAACCATCATAACAGATACAGCAGGATTGAAATTTCCTCCAGAAATTTTACCGCCTACAAGAATAGCAATAGCTAGTGCGGCACCTATGGCTAAAGGATTTCCGGTGGAAATAATAACATAAAGGAAAAATAATGTTCCTAAAAACTCAACTAGGAATTTGTTCATCTTATATATTTTACGAACAAAAAAAAAATTATGCAATTATTTGTCTATTTCCAGCACGACTTAATCTTGATCCTCCTCCAGACTTATATTGAAAATTAGATGTTCTACCAGTTCCAGCCGGTAATATAGCACCCTTCTTCTTTGGTGCTACAGTTCCTCCTCCTCTAACTCTTGCTAAAGCACTATTTCTATAATGATCAGCTTTTTTTGCAAGACCTTGAAATGATACAGGTGTCTGCATCATAGATGCTTGACCAATTGCGTTTAACTTCTTTAAATGAATATGTTGTGAGGAGTCATAATTACCACTGAGTAATATACCGCCACCTGCATCTTTACTGTAAGCTGATCTTGCATTTGTAAACATTGAGTCACCAGCAGCTGATCCAAACTTTTGAGGCATTCCCATTTTAGTATTTTGTACAGCATTATCACCTTTATTTTTAATTAATATACCTTGACTTGCTGGTCCAGTATATTTATATGTAAACATTAATCCGCTCATTTTATATATATTATAGATAATATATAAAATATTTATTTATCGTCTTACACGATTGAGTGCAATAAATGTATTGCTTCCACCAGCACCACCAAATGCATAATCATTATAATTTCTATTAATAGATTGTTGCTTTTTGAATCTTGTGTAATCTGAACCATCATACACATATTTTACATTTGTACTAGCAGTAGGAACGCCTGTACCATCATTTACGGCAAAAATACTTCCTCCTAAAACTCTGGCTGAACCATTAGCAGCTAATTTAATTCTTCCAGTATTTACTTGATTAGATCCACCATTTGCTGTGTTTTGTCTATTTAATAAATCGCCTGCATTATTAACTGCTCTGAAAGGCGTAGCAGAAAATTTATTATTTTTATTACATGCAGCAGTACCATTCCAGGCTTCTCTTAAAATTGCTCTATTGCGCTCTCTGGTTGAACCTCCCTCCATTCCAGATCCACCACTGCTTCCAGAACCTCCACCTACTAACTTAGGGGCAATACCAGATGCACCAGTAAAGCATAATCCTAAAGTGTTTGACCTGTTTAAACTAGCCAATACTAATTTAGCAACTCTACATTGAATAGGATTTAACACACCGCCGCTTGCTATTGTTGAAGCCATAACATGATCACCAGTCTTCTTAAAATAGTTTATTAATTTATTTTTATCATTTGATGATAATGTACTAAAACATGAACCTGTCATTTATAAAGTATAGATATAAAAAATTTTATACATTATTATAATTTAATAATAGGCTAAATATTTGTAAATTAAGTCATAATTCTTGGTGCGATATTCATTGTCTGTAATTCTTGAAACAATAATTTGCATGCATATGGAATTTCTACATAATTAAAATCAGTTCTATTATCACATGTTTTACAATGATGAATGTGTTTTTTATCATTATATGCAGAAATCATTCCACATTTCTTACATACATTTACTTGATATTTATCAGACGCATCATATAACCTTCCTCTAGTAAATCTAGAAGCTCCATGTGAAACCATACAATCTCTTTCCATTTCTCCAAATCGAAGACCACCATCGCGACTTCTACCTTCGGCAGGTTGTCTAGTAAGATTTACCATTGGTCCAATGGACCGACTATGTTGTTTATCACGAACCATATGTTTTAATCTTTGGTAGAATACAGGACCAATGAATATACTAGTTTCAATCTGCTCACCAGTTAATCCATTATACATTAACTCATTACCATTAGATTCATAACCAACTTTTGTTAATTCTTTGCGAATAGTATCAATTGATAAATCACCAAATGATGTTCCATCACCAAATAATCCCAATTCAACTAAAACCTTACCTAGCAATGTTTCTTTTAATTGACCAATAGTCATTCTAGAAGGAATAGCATGAGGATTAATAATAATATCTGGTTTAACACCGGAAGATGTATAAGGCATATCACATTCTGGGATAATATTACCAATTGTACCTTTTTGACCATGACGGCTTGAAAATTTATCTCCAATAACAGGTCTTCGTACAGTTCTAATTCTGACTTTGCAGAAATTATACCCATCTCCATTTCTATCGACAAAGTTTTTATCAACATAAGACTCTTCATTGGTTCTATATGTTCTACTCAAATCCTCATATTTGATTACCTTTGTATGATCGTTTCTATTTTCTTTAATTGGTACAACTTTTGAAATAATTACATCATTATTCTCTAGCAATGTATTTTCAGGAATAATACCTTTATTTGTAATCTTATCATAATTTCCGAATTTCATACCCTTAGTCTTAGATGGATCTGGTTTACATCTAATCTCTTCATCACCATTTATCTTTTTATCTTCATCTTTTTCTGTATGATAAATAGTTGCTTGAAATAAACCTCTGTCAATAGAGCCTTGATTGAATAATAAACTATCCTCTTGATTAAATCCAGTATGTGTCATAATAGCCACAATTACAGGAGAACCTGCAGGAATCTTATCCAATTTAACCATACCCATCAATCTAGTATCTACTAATGGTCTTGCGGGATAACTTAATACATATGCGGTTTTGTCCATTCTACTATCATAATTTGTTACATACATACCCATGGCTTGCTTACCCATGGCAGATTGGTATGTATTTCTAGGACTCTGATTATTATCAGGAAATGGAATACACGATGCTAAAATACCGAAAATAGTACTAGGATGTATTTCACAATGGGTATATTTATAAATATATTGTTTTTCTTTATATATTTCTTCAGGCTTCATAGCAATCATACTAAAGCTCTGTTCTTCTGGATCAATATATTCGATTACTGAATCATCAATCTTACAATCAGTTAATAGATCATTCCAATCTAAATCACCACTTTTAATACCATTAATAGTGTCTTTATTTAATAGAATAGTATTATCCCTCACTCGCAATACTGGTCTAATTAGTCTGCCAGCATCGTTACATATTCTAATTTCTCTATTTTTAAAATCAAATATAATAGATGTATAAATATTAATAATGCCCTTATGCTTTTTATCTTGAAATTCCTTGAACAATGTATAAGGATTATATGACATACCAATCCATGCGCCATTAATAAAGACCTTTACCTTTGTATCCAAATCATTTGCTGATATATCATCATTTAATTCGGTAATATAATCTTTAATATATTCATGAATTGGAAGGCTATTTCCAGGAATTGTTAAATGACTCATGTAGCTTAAATTTTTTACAACACCAACACTTGCACCTTCAGGAGTTTCTGCGGGACAAAGAAATCCCCACGAACTATTGTGTAATTTACGAGGAGGGATTAATTTACCACTCTTATCAATAGGCGTGTTAATACGACGCAAATGGCTTAGACTAGAAATATATGTAAGTCTATTCAAAACTTGTGCAACTCCAACTTTATTACTATTTACATTTTTAATACCAAAATCACCTGTTGACAATGCTCTTTTTAAACCGTTCTCAATCGTGGTTGATTTTACAATTTTATAAATATTTGTTGTGTTAATAATATTAACATAATCTTCAGTCGATCTCCATGAACCATTATTTATTTCTCTAATAACTTGTTTTTGCATATCTTTTACTAATTTATTGAAATAATTTCTTAGTAGATTATTTAATAGTGTACCAGTTAAATCAATTCTTTTATTTAAATAAGAATCTCTATCATCAGTATTAATCCATTGAAAACTACATCTTAGTAACTTATTTGTCATATATCCTAAGAAATAAATCTTTTGTTTCATATTATGGCAATGAGGGAATAGATCATTATTTAAAATATCCATGGTAAATTCATACTTCTTCTTTGCACCAGATTCTTTATCCATATTAATAGGCGTAAACATTGCATGACTCATTAGATATTTGATTGCATCTTCTTGTGTTAGTATCTTATTTGCCTCTACAATACTGGCTTGTAGTCCATATTTCATCTTCTTATATTTACTATTATCTACATTTAAAATGATCTTCTGACAAATATCTTTGTCAGATAATACACCCAATGCACGAAATAGAATAAACAATGGTACTGGTTGTTTTAATCTCGGAATTTGAATATATATACTTGTTCCAAATCCCGTATTTTTACTTGTAATCATCATGCTAATTTGCTTAGGACTAATACATTTAAAATCTGGAACAGATTTGATTTCCGCCATCCATCCCCATTTGTTATTTCCTTTACTTACATTGAAACAATATACTCTGTTCTCAGCAGCGCGTTCTTGTCCCAATACGGTTTTTTCACTACCATTAATAATAAAGTATCCACCAGCATCAAATTTACACTCACCACTTACATTTTCATCAATATGTTGATATTGATTCAACACACATACAGACGATTTTAACATAATAGGTAGTTTTCCAATATGGATTCCGGGCAAATTCTTATATAATGTTTGACTATTTTCTAGATTATCACCAGTTCTGATAATATATTTAATATTTAAATCAATTGTCATCATAGATGCATATGTAAAATTTCTTAATCGAGCTTCTTGAGGAAACATTAGTTTTGATGCACCATTATTCTCATGAATTTGTGGTCGATATAAATGAAAATTTTCAAATGTTACATATATCTCCAAACTATATTTATCAGTCTCTTTATTATAATCATTTTCACTGCAAATTTGTACTGGATTAAACATATCTATTGTTTTTTGTATTTGATTATTTACAAAATCATTATATGATTCCAATTGGTGTCTAACCAACTGTGACAAATGCTGATCTTTAAAATACGATTCAATAATAGACCATGGAGATTCTATATATCGTCCAAGGTTTTCAGTAACTTCCTTTTCTAGGGTTGTCATATTTAATTCTTGAATCATATTTTAGATTAATTTATACATCAATTTATTTTTAAATTCATTTTTTAATATCTTATTTTTTAATAAGATATTATTTTATATATATATATAAATGAATAATAATCGCAATACAAAATCCAATAAACATAGAAATCATCGTTCTAAAAAAATGCGTGATTCTTCAAATAATAATGTTTTTCTCTCATTAGACGATTCTTTTATTAAAAACGATAATAATAATCAGTTACATCCTTCTAAGGAAAAAAAAGCGTTGAAATTATACAATACATCTGATAATTCTAATTGTAATAGTATATTTAAAAAAAATAATTTAAAATTGAAAGATGATTCTAATATAATGACTAAATCTAATAGTGATAATAAGTTAATTCACTATATTGACAAAAAATATAATCAACCTAAAATAGATCAAGATAAAACGGATATTTTATTAAAATTTCTTTTAAAACAAAGTGAAGTCGATTTTTTTAATGCATATAATACACCATTCTTCTCCGGTATTCCGAATGATTTACCACAATTGGAAAATAATAATGATCAACTACTGGATCAACTTGAAGAAACTATTATTAGAGAGAAAATATTAATTGATGCATCTATTGATAATCTTATTGATTTAATTAGTTTATGTGATAAATATCCTTTACTTGACACAGTTGAATATAATGTAAATATGACCGCCTTACATAAAATTAAACCTACATTACTGGAATTACAAAATATGATCGGTATGAAATCAATCAAGGAAAATATCGTTGATCAAATCATTTATTTTATTCAAGATTTACATAATATTTCTCCTAATAATTCTGATTACATGCATGCAGTAATTTCTGGACCACCAGGTACTGGTAAAACTGAAGTTGCAAAAATTATGGGTAAAATATTTAGTAATTTAGGTATACTAAAAAATAATGTTTTCAAAAAAGTTACTAGAGACGATCTAGTAGCTGGATATTTAGGACAAACTGCTATGAAAACAAAGGAGGTTATTAAAGAATGTATAGGAGGTGTATTATTTATTGACGAAGCCTATGCTTTAGGAAATAAAGAAAAAAAGGATTCCTTCTCCAAAGAAAGTATTGATACTATTAATGAAGCTTTGAGTGATCATAAAAAAGACCTTATGTGCATTATTGCTGGATATGATCAAGAACTAAAGGATTGCTTTTTTAGTTATAATCCTGGTATGGAATCTAGATTCACATGGAAGTTTAAAATTGATGAATATTCTCCTTCAGAACTCCGTTTAATTTTTGAAAAGCAAATTAGAGATAGTGGATGGAATATTAAGGAACCGTTTTCTGATGAATGGTTCAATAAAAATAAAGACTGTTTTTCTTATTTTGGTAGAGATATGGAAACATTATTTTCAAAAGTAAAAATAGCACACAGTAGACGTGTTTTCTGTCTTCCAAAGGAAGAAAAAACATTTATTACTCATAAAGATTTAGAAAAGGGATTTACTATATTTAAAGAAATGAGTGATTCACAACAAAAAATGAAGGAAATTGAAGATAAAAAACGATTATATCATACTCTGTATTGCTAAGTATATTTTTACATTATTTTTTTATAATTAAAAATATATCATGAGTGAAAAAAAAACAATTCTATTTAACGAAGCATTAATGAATGGTGGTAGTAAAAAAACACGAAAAAATACAACCCGTAAGAAAAAAGAAAAACCGACGGGAATTATAAAACCAAGTGCGGTTAAAAAAAATTTATTAGAAAAAATTAAAAAACACCAACAAGAAAGCAAAATTAAAAAACAACCCATAAATGATGAAATTAAAGATAGTACTGAAGAAAATACTGACTTTCACAATGATTTTATGTCTTCGTTAGAATATCTGAATAAATTATCAAATAATGACAAAAAAAAGAAGAAGAAGAAGAATAAATCCTTTAAAAATCCTATCGGTGGCGGCGAAAAAAAAATACCTAATGTTACATTTAATGATTCTTCACAATTAGTCGCAATAGATTTACCAACCGATTTTAACAATCAATCGTCGTCTAACAGCAATATCATTAAAATTTCAAATACTAATAATAACCATATACAGCCTATTACAAATAAACCAATGACCACAACGCCCAATATTAATGCAACACCCGCTATTAATGTTACACATCCTGAAATACAATTATCCAAATCGTCAGCTCCAGTTATTAATCCTGACGCACCATATGGAGTTTTAAAGGGAGGTAATAAACCTACATACCGTGAATATCATAATAAAACATTAAAAAAAACATCGTCGTCGCCGCGGTTTCATGATAGACAACAAGAACTAAAAAAATTAAAAAAATCATATAAAAAATTTAAAAAAAAAACTAGAAATACAAAAAAATCGATATATAAGTTGGGGAAAAAAGATAAGAGTATATCTGTTTTTATAAAAAATAATAAAACTAGAAGAAAGATTAAAAAGGAACATGGGTTATTAAAACAAAAGCCTCTATCCGAAGTTAAAAAATATTTGTATGAGAGAAATTTACTTAAAATAGGATCTAATGCTCCAAATGATATATTAAGATCATTATATGAACAATCTATTCTTGCTGGAGAAATAAATAATACAAATGATAGTATAAAAATGCATAATTTTTTAAATAAATAAAATAATTTTAAAATCCTATATTTTATTTATTACATATATGTTTTTTTAATTTCATTGTCCAAATATACTTTTTTGCTTATTGTTCGAATAATTTTACTCGTTTCTTTTTCATCAGTTTCTATTTGCGTCATAGAATTAAAAACCAAGTTTGTCATTTTAGATTGTAACATGTCGTCTGTGTCCCATCCTTGGTTTGCGTCTTTCCATTTACTTATCATAGTTCTTTGCTTTAATGACAATTCTTTTATTGCATTTACCATATGTAATAATTCATTGTCTCGTTCCCATTTATCTGAATCTTTTACATAAAGTGTTTTTCTACTAGCATCGGTACAATGAATCGGTCGTTCTAATATATCTAATTCATTAAGCCCATTCAACATCATATTAGTTATAGTTTTTGTTAAACCATTCTCAATAGTGTCATCATATGTTTCATTTGTGATAGGAAGTGAATTAATAAAGTCAGTCAAATTCATAGCATTTTTGCAATGATCATTCAAAAACATATTAACATTAAATTGATTATTTGTAATATTATGACTATTTGTATTATGTGAATTATTTCCTATTTGAGGCATTATTTCCATCATTTTTTCCATTACATCTTGATTCTTCAAAAGCATTTTTACTAATAGTTCTTTGTCTATGTCTGTATTTATACTTACATTATTACTAGGAATTTTATTAGGAATATTTTCTTCTTGATATGTGTAGCAATTCTTTTGATGTTTATACAAACTTTGTCTATGTTTGTAGGTATTTCCACAGTCACATTCAAAATTGGGGATTTTTGGGGATTTTTTGTCAGCATTTGTAAGTCCTTTGTAAGTATTTTCATGTTTGCGTGTCATTAAATGTTTATTAAAATCCTTTTTGTTGCTACATATATAATTACAACATTCACAATTAAAATTTTTGGGGATTTTTGGGGACAAAATGTCAGCCATTGGAAGTATATATTAGACTTACACAAAAATCCCCTAAATCATTTCACAAATATATATAATTTTTTTGTCATAACAAATATTTTTTTTCTAAAATGAAAATGAGAGCATTATGCTCTAAACCACTTTTTTGCGTTTTTTTTCAATTCTAAATCCAAAAATCAAAATTCAACACAAGAATATTGTGTGTTTTTTTGAAAAGTCAAATGACAAATGAGAAAATTGGAAAAAAGTAATTTTACTACATATATCAAATGGTTTTCGTATTTTTTTAAGTATATTATTTCTCTTGACATGAAGGCAACTACCTTGATGGCCCTACATTAATTCATGCATTCCAAACTTTATGAATCGTCTATGTAGTGGAGGGTTGCCTACATAAAAACGATCCTCTTATTTCCCGAAATCCAAAAATGGCGATGTTCATTCGCGTAAAAACGAGGATGATTTATCTATATATATTAGTGCTTTTTTTTAAGTAGGTGTATATGATAGAGAGAAATAGAATAATAAATATATTTAAAAGGATAATAACAATATTATTAGCATAATGGCTTTATTAAAAGAATATTTTAAATTAGTAGATGAATATAGATGCAAATTAGGAGAGAAAACATTATTATTAATGGAAGTAGGATCCTTTTTTGAAATATATACAAAGGTAGAAAAGGATAGTGGTGAAATAATCGAACCCCAAGTAATAGATTTGAGAAGATTCGCTGAATTAGCACCGGGTAAAAAAACAGACAGTGTATTAATGTTAGGATTTTCATCTCGCATACCACAATTACTTGAAAAATATGTGGAGAAGATGGTAAATAATGGTTATACCGCAGTTGTATATAAACAAGATGCCCCTACAAATAATACTACACGCAGTTTAATGAATATTTTCTCTCCCGGAACCTTTTTTAATGAGAGTAGTGAATATATATCAAATAATTTATCATGTATCTGGATAGAAAGTCATGGTAAAAGTCGGATAAATACCGCTGGAAGTATTATAATTGGAATGTCAAATATAGATAATTTTACTGGTAAAAGTAATTATTATGAAGTATGTACAGAAAATTTACATAATCCAACATCATATGATGAATTGGAAAGATTTATATCAACATATAATCCGAAAGAAACTATCATCATTTCAAATATGGATGAAAAGAAATTAAATGATATTATATTATTTACAAAGCTAGACAGTAAGAAGTATCATATATTAAATAACAGTAACAACAAGGTAAAAAATGCAGAAAAACAAGTATATCAAAAAGAACTTCTTAATAAATTTTTTTCATTTAATGTAAGTGAATCTCTCTTTAAAAGTAGTATGGAATTTACATATGCACTTCAAAGTTATGTTTTTTTATTAAATTTTGTATTCGAACATAATCCAAATCTTGTCAATAAGATCCAGGAACCATTTATTGAAAATAATAGCGATAGAATGACACTTGCAAATCACAGTTTAAAACAATTAAATATTATAAATGATGGGAATTATAAAGGGAAATTATCATCTATCAGTAGTCTATTAAATAATTGTATAACTAGTATGGGTGTTAGAAATTTTAATAGTCAACTATTACATCCAACTGTAAATAGAGAGAAATTAACCGAAAAATATAATATAACCGAGTATTTATTAAAAGACACTTTATGGGAAACATGGAGAGATAAGTTGAAACACATAAAAGATATTGAAAAATTAAATAGACAAATATATATTTCAAATATTACTCCCTATAATTTATTTTTATTTTTTGAAAATCTCTCTACGATTCAAGATATATACAATACATTAGAGTCTGATTCAGAAATACACTCTTATTTATCCAAAGTAATTACTATGGATATATCGGATAATTGTTATGAATTTAAAAAGTTATTTAATAAATATTTTGATATGGATATATGCAAGGTAATAACAAGTATGGATTTTGATAAAAATTTTATTAATATGGGAATAAATAGCAATTTAGATAAATATGTGCAAATGTTATATAATGGGGAAAATAAATTAAATGCAATTAGAATGTATTATGATGATTTAATAAGCAAAGGAGAGAAAAAACAAAAAAATGATTTTATTAAAATACACGAAACAGATAAATCAGGAATATCTCTCCAATGTACTAGCAGACGAGGAGTAATATTAAAAAAAAATATTGAAAATGGATCACATAAGATAAAATTATATTTCATGAATAATAATACAAAGGAATATTTTGATATAAATCCAGATGTTCAAACTAGCAAGGCAACTGGGTCAAATGTAAACATATTTAATAGTGAAATAATGGAATTGACCAATAGTATTACAAAGGCAAAACAACAAATGAAAGATACTATTACTATAATTTATAAAGACTTTATAAAAGGATTAGAAGAATACGAAAACAAATTTCAAAATATAATTCAATTTTGCTCATCTATTGATATTTTACAGAATATGTGCTATATAGCAAAAAAACATAAATATTATAAGCCAAATATATGTGAGGGAGATAAGTCATATGTAATAGCGAAACAATTAAGACATCCCTTAATAGAAAAATTAAATACAGATGAGTTATATATAGCAAATGATGTATCGTTAGGAGTTGATAATGATATAATGTTATTATATGGTACAAATGCAGTTGGAAAAACTAGTATAATAAGAGCGATAGGTATAAATATTATAATGGCCCAAGCAGGATTATATGTAGCTAGTGATAATTTTGAATTCGTTCCATATAAAAGTATTTTTACGCGTATATTGGGAAATGATAATTTATTTAAAGGACTGTCAACATTTGCAGTCGAAATGTCCGAATTAAGAATAATTTTGAATACATCAGACGAGAATAGTTTAATATTAGGAGATGAGTTATGTTCAGGTACAGAACATGAGTCGGCTGTAAGTATATTTGTATCAGGATTACAAGCATTAAGTAAAAAGAGATCAAGTGCAATATTTGCTACTCATTTGCATGAGATAGTTGGATTTGATGAGATAGAAGAATTAGATAATTTAATAATAAAACATTTAACAGTACAATATGACAAATCAAAAGACAGTTTGATATATGATAGAAAATTAAAAGATGGGGCTGGTGATAGTATGTATGGTCTAGAAGTTTGTAAATCATTGCATTTACCAGAAGATTTTCTAGAAAATGCTTATGTATTGCGTAATAAGTATAGTAAAGAAGAAACAACAATATTGAACACTAAAACTTCACATTTTAATAGAAATAAAATAATGGGAATGTGTGAGATGTGTAAAAAAGATTTAGGTGAAGAAGTACATCATTTACAACATCAAGAAAAAGCAGATAATAATAATATGATAAATAATTTCCATAAAAATCATCCAGCAAATTTATTAACATTATGTGAAAAGTGTCATTTAAAGATTCATAAGAGTGGGAAACAACATAAAAAGGTTAAAACAAGCAAAGGTATTGAAATAGTTGAATTACAATAATAAAATATTAGAAAAATATATATGACAGATACAACTGGATTAATATTAAAATTATTATTACTAATAGTAGGAGTAATAACATTAAAAGGATTAGTTGGTAATACTAGTAATAATATTGAAAGTAAAGTACCAAAAGGAATTGCACCTATGATTACAATAGCTGTAATAATAATAGCATTGATAGTTTATTTTGGAATAGTAGGATTTGATTTAACACCAGTAGAAGATCCACACATAGAAAAGATCGTAGATGTGGAAGGATTTGATAATATAGATTTAGAAACAGGATTTTGCAAACATCATGAAGGTGATCGAAATGGTTTAAATGAAAGTTGTGGTCAATTAACAAAAGATTCATGTATGGCCACAGATTGCTGTGTATATGCAAAAATGAGAGGCGAAGAGAAATGTTTTGCAGGAGATAAACATGGTCCAACATTTAGACGCAATGCTAATGGAAAGACATATGATATTGATTTTTATTATTTCAAAGATAAATGTTATGGAGCTGAATGTCCTGAATAATTTATATATTATAAAAAAATTGATTTATAAATATATTATTTAATATATGTATAAATATAAAATATGATTATTCCTGTGAAATGTTTTACATGTGGTAAGGTTATTGGTAATAAATACGAATATTATCAAAAGGAAGTTCGAAAGATAAAGATGAGTCGAAATATGGAAGTAGATAAGGTAGTGTATCTAACGGAGGACTATATTGACAAGACCCCTGAAGGTGAAGTTTTAGACAAATTAGGATTAAATAAAATGTGTTGTAGAAGACATTTATTAACACATGTTGATATTGAATAAAATATTTATATTATATATAAAATGGTGAAATCTATGAAGCGAAATTATAAAAAAAGTAGAAAAGTAAAACGTCGTGGAAGTAAAAAAAATATTAAGCGCGTTTCTTTAAAAAAATTACACAAAGGACATAAATTAAGAAAGAGTAGACATTATTCCAGAGGACTTCATAAAAGAGGAATGTCTAGACATGGTGGTAAAAAGATGAGAGGTGGTATGGTTTCTAGTCCAGCTGCAGGACCCGTAGGATATTCTTGGGATGGTGGAAATATAGCAACCTGGCCAGGTGCTTCAGCATCCGAAGGTTTAGATACAAATGGGGCAACAATGTCTAACCATTTTTCTTTGAGCAAAAACGGAGTAGCTGTAGGAGGTATTGAATTACCTCGTTCAACAAACGACGATCAAATATTAAAAGGTGGAAAATTAGGAAGAAGAAAAAGACATAAAGGACAAAAAGGTGGTTTTTTTCAAGAAATATTAAATTTAGGAAGAGGTGCTCAAGATGGAATAAATAGTGGTTACTACAATTTAGTCGGAAAAACCCAACCATGGAGTGATAATCCTTGGTCAATTGACCAACCCATTGATGAAAAGTACAAATATATTGGACAAATACCTTCTAGTGTTAGACAAATATACATTGATGCTAATAATCAAGTAGCTAAAATATAAATGACATAATATTATAATTTTTTCTGATATTATATCATATAATAATGTTTAAAAACATAAGAGATATGTGCACTCCTGCATCAATTTATTTTGTATTGAGCATATTTACATTATTAGTAATGATTATTTCTAATATAGGAAATAAAAGTACATTATGCGTAGGTAATTATGATTGTCCCGTTGATAATTTATTAGTAATATTTTTATTAAAATTAGGATATATATTATTTGCAACAATAGTATTAGACTCATTATGTAAAAACGGATACGGCAGTCTTTCATGGATATTATTATTTTTCCCCTTATTAGCATATTTTGTTGCACTTGGATTATTTATGATATATAGAAATTCTACTATTATTATGATAGACGAAGAAGTATATAACTAACTTTACAAATAAGTGTGTTTTCGTGTATCAATCATCATACCTGATCCATAATGAAATATAATATACATTATATTGTAAACAATAAATGCTGCAAAGAATGTTGTAAAAAAAACAATAGCCATAATTTGTATTTCAGATAAATCTTTCCCTGCTAATATTTTATTGAAATAACTATATACACCACCTTTTGAATTTTCAAGTTGTACTCTCATCTCAATTGCAAAAACAGCAACAGCTGCCGTAACTATTGCATTCAATAAAAATGCTCTTCCATATGTAGTTGAGCGAAAAGTAGAAACAAATGGTTTCATTTTAATATAATATATATGATTATTAATATATTACTTATAATGAAAAAATATATTACTTATAATGAAAAAATATATTACTTATAATGAAAAATATATTATTTAGATATATTTTTCATATTGCGAACAGTATTTATCTAAATATTAAAAAATTAAATTAAACGACTATATAATAACAATTAATATGTTAATGATTACATTTTAAAAAAATATACTTAAGATATATTATAATGAGTCTTAAATACAATAATACAACTTGGAACATTATAGAAAAATTCTTTTATGATAATCCTCAAATTTTAGTAAAACATCATATAGATTCTTATAATGATTTTTTTAGAACTGGACTGAAACAAATTCTAAAGGAGAAAAATCCTGTAATATTACAAAAAGAGCAAAATCCAAAAACTAATAGTTATAAATATAGATGTGAATTATATTTAGGTGGTATAGATGGTTCAAAAGTATATTATGGTAAGCCAGTAATATATGACGAAGATAGGGAACATTATATGTATCCAAACGAAGCCAGATTAAGAAATATGACCTATGGAATGACAATACATTATGATCTAGAGGTAAAGTATTTTATTGAAGGTGAAGATGGAGTTGTAGTTGAATCTATGGAAACATATGAATCATTATTTTTAGGTAGATTTCCTATTATGATGCAATCAGATTTATGTATATTAAATGGTTTAAATCGTGAAGTAAGATACAATATGGGTGAATGTAGAAATGATTATGGAGGCTATTTTATAATTGATGGTAAGGAAAAAGTCATTATTAGTCAAGAAAAATTTGCAGATAATATGTTATATATTAGAGATAATTACAACGACATATATAGTCATGGAGCGGATATAAGAACAGTTTCAGAGGACGCATCTAAACCAGAGCGAACCTTATCTGTTAGAATTGTATCACCAACTACAATTTATACTAATAATCAAATTGTCGTAAATATTCCTAATGTGCGAAAACCTATACCATTATTCATATTATTCAGAGCTCTAGGTATTACATCTGATAAAGAAATAATTGAATATTGTTTGTTAGATATAGAAAAGAATGAATCTATGGTAAACTTATTTATTCCATGCATTCATGACGCTGGAAAAATATTTACACAAGAAACAGCATTAGAATATATAAGTACATTTACAAAAGGAGATACTGTAACACATGTATTAGATATATTAAGCAATTACTTTATGCCGAACATAGGAGAATTAAATTTTCAACAAAAAGCATATTTTTTGGGATATATAGTATACAATTTATTACTAGTATATACCAAATTAGAGCAACCAACTGATAGAGATAGTTTTAAATTTAAACGTGTTGAAGTACCTGGAAAATTAGTATATGACTTATTTAAAGAATATTATAAGCTTCAACAAGATGAAATTAAATTGAAGATGGATACAGAATATAATTTAAAAAAATCAAAAACTGTATATCAAGGAGAAAGTTTTAAAACTTTAATTTCTAAGAATTATGAAGTTATTTTTAAAAATCGCGTTGTTGAAAATGGATTTAAGAAAGCATTCAAAGGAAATTGGGGTTCTGAAGAGCACACTAAGCGATTAGGCGCTGTACAAGATTTAAATAGATTATCGTATAATAGTTTTATTTCTCATTTGAGAAAAATTAATTTACCAATGGATTCAAGTTCAAAAGTAGTAAAGCCTAGATTATTACATGGATCTCAATGGGGTATAATTGATCCTGTCGACACGCCCGATGGTGGTAATGTAGGATTTCATAAACACATGTCTATTTCAGCACATATAACCAGTGGTTGTTCAGGAGTTCCAATGATGCATTTTTTAAGAAGTATTTGCAATATGAAATTATTAGAAGAATGCAATAACAAATATTTATATTCAGTTACAAAAGTCATGTTAAATGGTGCATGGATAGGAGTTATATCTAATGCAAGTGAAATAGTTAGACTAATTAAGAAATATAAGAGAAACGGTTTATTACCAATTTATACAAGTTGTACCTGGAATATTAAAAAAAACGAATTAGTAATATTTACAGACTCTGGTAGATTATGTAGGCCTATATTCTATGTTGATAATAAGGAAGTCAGTTTTAAAAACAACGCCATACTGGAAAAAATCAATACAAATAATTTTTCATGGAATAATTTAATAAGTGGATTTTCAGCAAAAAAGATTAAAGAATTTGATGTTAATACATGTAATATTTATAAAATAACTGATTTATATGATACTGATAATTTTGATAATCTTGAAAAAACCGAAGGTATAATAGACTATGTAGATACATCTGAGGAAGAAATGTCTTTAATATCAAGTGATTATGATTTTGATAAAAAGAAATTATATACTAATGTAGAGATTCATCCTTCATTACTATTGGGAGTCATGGGTAATCAAATTGTATTTCCTGAAAATAATCAATTACCTAGAGATTTATTTTTTTGCGGTCAAGCAAAACAAGCAGTATCACTGTATAGTTCGAATTTTTTTACACGCATTGATAAAATGGGTGTAGTATTAAACAGCGGACAATGTCCTCTAGTTAAGAGTAGATATTCACAATTTATTAATAATGAAGAACATCCATATGGAGAGAATGTAATTGTAGCTATTATGGTATATGGAGGTTATAATGTAGAAGATTCTATACTCTTTAACGAAGGCTCATTAAAGAGAGGTATGTTCAGAACTACTTATTATAATATGTATGAATCAAGAGAAGAAAGTTCAAAGGTGGGAGAAAACTCTATTGATTCACATTTTCAAAATATTGAAGAGACTGGATTAAGTAGCGGCAAGTATGGTTACGATTATAGTACATTAGATAAATATGGTCTTATTAAGGAAAATACTCCAATGGATGACAAAAAGGTAGTTATAGGTAAAGTTCAGACTAATTTAATGAATCCTAATCAACCACAAGATGCATCAGTATATCCTAAAAAAGGACAATTAGGATTTGTCGATAAAACATTTATGACAGAAGATGAAGAAGGATTTAGATTAGCAAAGGTAAGAATTAGAGAAGAACGAATTCCAGCAATTGGTGATAAATTTTGTAGTCGTTGTGGACAAAAGGGTACAGTTGGGTTAGTTATTCCAGAACAAGATATGCCTTTTACAGATGACGGAATAAAACCCGATATTATTATTAATCCTCATGCATTACCATCGAGAATGACTATAGGTCAGTTGGTGGAAACAGTAATGGGTAAAGCATGTTTAAATATGGGTGGATATGGCGATTGTACGGCATTTGTTAATAAAGGTTCAACACATGAAGCATTTGGTAAAATTTTAACTCAAAATGGTTATAATTCTTCTGGAAATCAAGTATTATATAATGGTATGACAGGCGAACAGTTACAAGCTAATATTTTTATTGGTCCAACCTATTATATGAGACTTAAACATATGGTAAAAGATAAAATAAATTACAGAGCTAGAGGACCTATTCAACAACTCACAAGACAAACCGTAGGAGGTCGTGCTAATGATGGAGGTCTTAGAATTGGAGAAATGGAACGTGATGGTGTAATAGCACATGGAGCTGCAGGATTTTTACAAGAATCAATGTTACATAGAGGAGATGAATATTATATGGCTGTATGCAATAATACAGGAACAATCGCTATTTATAATAATAGTCAAAATATTTTCTTGAGTCCTATGTGTGATGGACCCATTAAGTTTAATAAAACGATTGATGGAAATTTAAATATTGAAAATATTAGTAAATTTGGTAGAAATTTTAGTATATTAAAAATTCCATATGCATTTAAATTATTAATGCATGAATTACAAGCTATGAATATTCAAATGAGAATTATTACTGAGGATAATATAGAACAATTAACTAATATGGGTTATTCAAATAATATAATTAAAATGAAAAACAGTGACAAATCATTAGAGATTACATTAGCACAAGAAAAAAGGGATAGACAAGAACAAGGTCATAAAGGATTAGGAGAAAATATTGATACACCTATTGATCAATTAAACGAACCTATAGAATCACCTGTAGAACAATCATATGTTGAACCAGAAATATATGGATGGTCATTTTATAGTTATGACGAAGAACGAGGAGAGGCATATAATTCTATTATATTAGATAAAAATGGGAAACCATCAGAGATATGGTTTGTAGGAGATCATGATGGTGATTTACCAAATAGATATCCTGCTTTATGGAACTCAAAACAATTACTATATAATGATAAAACACCTATACAGGCCAATATTATGATTGAAGAATTAAAGAATACCCCTGAGCCGAATAATTGGTCGATTAGTTTAAGTAATATTAGAAATTTACAAAAAGGATGGTCACCACCATATGCACCAGGATCACCATTATATAATCCTAATTCTCCGGAATCACCACCATATGCACCTGGGTCACCAGATTATCCACCCCCTGGCTCACCAGCATATGCACCAGGCTCACCAGCATATGCACCAGGATCACCATTATATAATCCTAATTCTCCGGAATCACCACCATATGCACCTGGGTCACCAGATTATCCACCCCCAGGCTCACCAGCATATGCACCAGGCTCACCAGCATATGCACCAGGCTCACCAGATTATCCACCCCCAGGAACTCCAGAATATGACCCAAATTCACCTCCATACGCACCGGGGTCACCAGCATATAATCCTAACACACCATCAAGTAGTCCTTCATATAATCCTAACACACCATCACCAACTTCACCACCACCACCACCACCATCCGGAAGTAGAGTATTAGTGTTAGATTCTGATAAACCAGTTGTAATTATGCCTAATCAACCAAGTATAGAAACAACAAGTACACCACCCGAAATTGAGATAGATACTGAATCAGAGGATAAAGCTATAGATAGAATAGAAGAACTAGTTAAAGTGGTAGATCAGGATAAACCAAAAAGAGATGACGGTATTGAATTAATTATAAATAGCAAGATAGATAATGATGAAGAAAAAGAAGAAGAAAAAGAAGAGGGTGGAGAGAAAAAAACAATTAAATTTTAATTATTATAATATAAAATTGAAATGAAATAAAAATATAATTTTGTATTATAAATAAGGAATATGGCGCAAACAAGTGAAAGTATATCTAAGCTATTTAAATCTAGAAAAACCATATTAAGTTTGTTAGACAAACAAGGATATGATACTAGTGATTACGAAGAATTTAATGTAAATGAAGTTCATACTATGAATAATAATAAACAATTAGACATGCTACTCAATAGTAAACCCGAAGATGATACACCACAAAGGAAGGTGTATGTAAAATATCATTTAGGAAAAACTCTTAGAAGAGAAAATATGAATGATTATATTGATGACTTATTTCATTTAGAACAAGCATTAGGAAAGAATGATACATTAGTAATAATTATAAAACAAGAGCCTCATGAACCATTATTAAATATATTAAATCAGATTTGGGAAAGCGAAGGAATCTTTATTATAATTTATAATTTAGATAGATTACTATTTAATATTCTTGATCATGAATATGTTCCTGAACATGTGATTCTAGATGAAGTAGCAATTAAAGCTATGAAGCAACGATATAATATTAAAGGTAATAATGAACTACCTACAATATCTAGATACGATCCAGTATCACAGGCAATTGGAATGAGACCGGGAGAAATATGCAAAATAGTTAGATCGAGCAAATCTGCAATTACAGCAAATTATTATAGAATATGTTCTCAGTAATTATTATATGGAAATAATAAAAAAACTAGATTATGAAATTAAAGAGTTAAATACAAATTTTTTATTGAATTTAGAAAATTATGCTCGGACATATTATAATACATTAATTGCGCCACAAAATAAAGTAAATCATGATTTATTGGCTAGAAAAAATGGTAGGTTAAACACAATAGATCAAACCGGACTATTATTGAAAAATAAAATGAATAATCTTATTAACAAAATGTCCAAGCAACTGGACGAGATGAATATTAATATTGCAAAATTAAAAAAAGAAAATATAAAATTAACACGAGAGTCGAAGATGTTACACAAAGACGCATTAACTGCTGATGGATTATTTGATGGAGAATTAGATTGGTATAGAGATCAGGTAAAAATAGTAGTAGTAATGGTAATTGGCGTAATAATAGGATTTGTATTTTATAAAAAATTAAATTTAACTCTTAAGGATCATATAATATCAATTGCAATTGTATTAGTATTTGGATATTTATTCAGTGCAATATATAATTTCATTTTAAATAGATAAATAATAATGATAAAACATTTTTCTATCAATAATCTATAGAAAAATGTTTAATAGTCATGGAAACAATTTATTAAAATTCAATCTAGAGCAAGGGAAAAAATTAATAAGTTATAATAAATCAATATTTGAATTAACAAAACCTTATTTAAAACTAATTGAGCGAGGATCATTAGTAGAGTCTATGTCAAATTATAATTTATCGTCAAGCGACAAGAAATCCATAGAAGGTTTAGAAAATATTGAAAATTCTTTTAATCGTACATTAGTAGAATATAATGAACTATATAAAGAATTTAACGAAGATTTATTAAATCGTAATCAGGCAAAAAAACCAATAATTGATTATTTAGGTAAAAATGTTAGAACTGAGAACGGTGCTATATATTATGTAAATAATTTCGGTTATTATTATTGGTATAGTCCTAGTGCGTGGAATGATGGTAGTCCAGAAGGATGTCCAAAAGATTATACCCAATTAGAAGGTGAATTACCTGATGAATTAAGTAAAGGCCCTAATGTACAAACCGGTATGCCTTGTGGAATGGCGGGTAAAGTAATAAAAAATACAGATAATAATGAATATGCATTTATTGATATTAAAGGATACAAACATATTTTCCCTGAAGGTACTGAAATGAATAGTAGTTGTGCAGAAATGAATGTTGTCGATGTTCCATCAAAATATTATAATTTAATTCCTAGTGGAAATTCAATGTCCTCAACAGAACAATGTTTAGCACTTGATGTAAATCCTGGTCTATGGGCAAAATTACAAGAAATAAATAGTAAATTAAAAACACAAGGACAACAATTAAGTAATGCAGTATCACAGTTAAATTTAGAAAATAAAGATGCAAATAATGATGTAATGCAACAACAGCAAAATTTGCAAAAATATATTGACGAAATAGACGAGTCAAATAAAAAAACAACATATAATAACAGAATGTTAATGCAAATGTCTGGTGAAGAAGAAGATTCTAGATTAAGAATGACTTCTAATTATTATCAATACCTAGTATGGATATTATTAATGGTTTTAATTTTGACTCTTACTATGAAGAGTTCTTTAGGGAAAGAAGGTGGAAGTATTAATCCATTAACATATCTAATTATAGCTATATTTTCATTAATATTTATAGTTTATTTGTATAATAGATTTAAGAATATTAAAGTGACATATTAATTTAATTTAATATTATATATATTTATTTCTTATAAATTTATATATATAATAATGACATCATTTGAAAATGAAATTATAAAAGATAAGCCTAATAAATATAAAACAATTATAGACTCACGTGTATTGTCAAGGAAAATAAAAATGAAATTAGATGAATATACTAATTTAGAAGATGAATATGATAATATTATTCAGTCAGCAGTAGATGATCATCAAAAAGGATCAGGTGGTTGGAAACGAATTAATGGAGGATTAAAACAAATTAGTGCTGCAGGTAAAGATTACATTTGGGGTATAAATAAGGATAATTATATTTATAATTGTAAAAAACCATGCGATGATTCAGATTGGAAACGAATAAGTGGAGGACTAAATCAATTAACTGGTGGAGACAAAGAAGTATGGGGTGTTAATACTTCTGGTTCTATTTATAAAAAGAATCAAGACGGTAGTGGTAGTTGGAAAAGAATTCGTGGAAGAGCATCAAATGTATCTCAAGGTGGAGGTTATGTATGGCAGGTAGGAACAGGTAATTCTACATGGTATTGTAGAGAACCATGTAATGGTGAATGGTCTCTTGCATCTAAACCAAAGACAAATTTAGGATGGAAAGCTCTTGGAAATTGGAAAGATAATGGAAACAGAATGTTACCGACATATAAAGGTATATATGCTAAAGCTGGTTGTAATCAACAATGTCAAGGAGAAAAATATTTTAGCTTACAGGATGGTAATGGTCATGCTGGGCAATGTTTTTGTGGAAGTGATTGGAATAGAATAACTAGTTTAGGAACATGTGACCAAGATAATAAAATTACAGGAGGGGGTTGGTGTAATACTGTATATAATACTACTGATAGTTCTAGTTATATTCCTATTCATGTAGGCCCTTCAAATACAAATAATAAAGTAGTAACACTACCACATAATGATATGACTGTTAATAAATGGCAGGTAAATGCTCAAAATCCTGGTTGGGGTGATAGATTTAGTGTAAAGGTAAATGGAAATCAGTTAACTGTTACTAGAATAGATGCAGATGCAGGGTGGGGAGAAGATTTATATTTAGAAGGAGTTGTTCAACCTGATGCTAGTAAAGTAGGTCCTCCAATGGTTCAATTAAGTTGTAATAATAAATATGTTTATGGTTTAGATACAAATAAAAATGCTTGGAGAAGACCTGTAAATGGAAGTGGAACATGGGAAAAATTTGGAAATACAACCGGTTGGCAATTTAATTGGATAAATGCTTCTAATAATACAGATGTTTTTGGTGTTGGATTGGATAGGTACATTTACAAGACAGATATTGATGGAAAGCAAGTATGGACCCGAGTCGGGAAGCCAGCATCAGGAGTAAAAACTGTCTCAGGAGATCCTGATAATGAAACTTATTATATTACAAATACAAGTGATTCAATATACAGACATGATCCATTAAAAACAGGTGGATTATGGTATGATATTCCAGATGAGAATTATCAAATGGGAATGGTTAATAATCCTGAAGAAAGTACTGATGATTGGAAATATTTAGGTAAGCATGATAATATAGATGAATGTAAATTAGCTGCTGTTAGAGATAGATCCAAAGAGTACGCAAGTGTAGTATATTATCCAGAAGATTCTGGATGGAATAAATCATGTTTTGGAGGAGTTAAAGGAGGAAAAACAAATCCTCAATATCAAAGTAAAACAATTACTTCATTAGCTCCAAATGGTACATCAAGAATGGGTGGAACTAAAGGAATGGAAATATTAAAACAAATGAAAAAAATCCATAATGAAATAAAAAAATTACAAAAAGAACAAAATAGTAATTCAATTGGTTTATTAAAAACAAAGGGTATGGTTAATTTAGAATTAGGTGTAACAAATTCTAAGATGGAAACCATATTGGAAAAGTTAGATAAAAAACGAATTGCTATTAATAAAATATTAGACGAACCAGATGCCGAAGCAGTTGAAGAGGATGGTGATATTAGAAGAAGTTCCAGTTATGTTGTTTATCTATTATGGATATTGATTGTAATTTTAACAATAGGATTAGTTTTACATTTATATACAACTGATAGTGAAGCTATTTCACCTATAACTTACATATTTGTAAGTGTATGGGCTGTATTATTATTTTCTTATTATTACAGACAGTTAGTAGACTATGGTGGAAAAACATGGGATAGTATTTCTGATTTACTTGTAGATGATGTTTAAAATTATTATTATATTTTATTATAATATATTAATAATGAGTAGAAATGTTTCAGATGGAAATTTTTATATACAGAATAGAAAAATGAAAGAATCATCTATGAAAAAGGATTTAGATAAAGTATCCGAAGGTTTTGAGATTTATTCAACATCACAACAAAAGAAAAATAATACTAAATTTTTAATCCCAGATAGGTCTGATCCTGGTCAGAGAGTAATGTGTGAGGTAGATAAAATAAGATATGTAAGAATAGCACAAACAAATCAATATTTAACTATTCAAGAAGTAGAAGTTTACGATGAAAATGGAGTAAATGTTGCATTGATGAAAAATTATTCTAATGATTACAAATTAACTCAAGGTTATTGTAGAAAAAAAACTAATGATGGAGAAACAGTAGGTACACCTGGTTCAAAATATATGGGACAACTTACTACTGAACAATGTGAACAAAGATGTAATGATAATTATGGAATGGCGTCTGGAGAGAAATGTAGTGCCTATGAAATCCAAACAGAAGAATCGACAGAGGGATTAGATCCGAATTGTTGGATATATAGAGATCCTAGTGTTACTGGAAATAATGATAAAAATCATATGTGTAGAATAAGAGAAAGATTACCAGGCACACCAACAGCTAGAATGAGTTCTTTATATAAAGGGACAAATCCTTATATGGCTATAAATGGAAATATTCAAAATAATGAATCATGGCCGAATAGTGCTTGTACATCATCTCCAGCAGGTGGATGGTGGGAAGTAGATTTAGGCAAAGAAGTTAATGTAAAATCAATAGTTGTGTATAATCGTCCTGATTGTTGTCAAGATAGATTGAAAGGAGCAATTTTAACATTGATTGATAGAAATCATACGACAGTACATAGCGAAACATTAAATAGTTCTAGAAGACAAGTATTCAAGATTAAATTAGATAAAAAACAATGTGGTGGACCCGTAATGAAAAAAAATATAAATGATTTTGATGAATTAAAAGAATTAGAGACCGAATATTTGAGAGAATTAGAAATGTATAACCAATCTATAAAAAATTTAATTGATAATTCACAGAAATATGTAAATGCTAGTAATCACAATAAAAATAAATTTGCAAATACCTATGTAAGTGATGGTGGTGCAGTTGGATATGTTACAGATAGAGGTGTTTGGAAATGGATTTCAAGTCCAAGTATAGCAAATTCTGTACAAAGTAGAGCACAATGTCCTGCAGACTGGGCTAAAGCCAAAACAGTAACAGCAGACGAAGGTCAAGATTATACAATAAGCAATGCTCCACAAGGAGAGATAGTAAAGATGGATGGTGTTGAATTAATACGAGGAAGTAATATGGTAGAAAAACAAACATGTGGTGGTGCTGGACAAAATTTATATATAACACAACCTGCAACTACTACAAAAGGACCTGATTATACTGGATGTAAAGCAGGTTGGCCTGGAGAATACCAAAGCGATTTAGGTAATACATCATATGAAACATGTGCGCAACGTGCAGCAGATAAAGGATCGAATATATTTCATATGGGAAGTGGTGGTAAATGTTATGTAGGCGGTAGTGCAAATCAATCAAAAGACGGTAAATATTGTGGTTCGAAAGATGGTAAAAAAATTGGTGGTGAAATACCAGGATATTATACTGGAGGTTTTGGTTTTGAATGGTTTACAGGATCAATGAAAGAAGGATATGAGAATTGTGGTTATGGTCCAAGTCATAGTAGCAGCAGGAGAGGCGGCGGCGGCGGTGGTGGTGGAAGTGGCTGGGATTGGAATTGGGGTGGATGGGGAGGAGGAGGAGATTGGGGATGGGGTGGATGGGGTGGATTAGGTGATTGGAGTTGGGGAAGAACATGGCACCCACCTGTTCCAGTTTACTCAAGATACACAACAGAGGGTGCAAATAATTCAACCTTGGGAAAATCATATCATATTACAGATGATTTAAAAGCAAGAAATATTCCAGAAGGAGAGTTATTTAAAAGAGGGTCAAAAGGAAGTCCTGGAAAATATCAAGTATTAAATGGATATGGGTCAAAGGGAAATGATATCAAAAGTGGAACTGCAAATGATACAGCAGATATAAAAAATATGTGTGATGAAACCGATGGATGTGCCGGATTTTCATTTAAACCATCTACAGGACAATATTGGTTGAAAAATAGCAACATGTGGCCATCTGGAAATAGACACAAAGTAACAAATGGAACTCAGTTGTATGTAAGAGCACCCGAATTAAATTTAAATAAAAGTTGTAACAGTACAGATATTAATTTTGCAAGTCAAAATGATATGTGGGATACACAATATGGCCAATATAGCCAAGGGCCACAAATGACATTGAAATCTACATGCGCACTAGGAACTATTTCTGAGAGAGATATGCAATCAATAAATAATCAATATAAGAAATTACAAGCGATATTAGATAAGATAAAATATAAAATTAAAGAATTATCAAAGCAAGATATAATTTTAAATAATAGATTAGTTAAAGAATACAATACATTACATGATAAATTAAAACAATATGAGAATGTGTATAAGGAAATAAAGGCTGCAAAGAATTTATTAAAGCATGATACAGCATTAGAAGAAGATGGCGAGTTAAACATGTTAAGTTATAATAAACAATATATTATTTGGAGTATTTTAGCATTAGGAACAACATACGGAGCCATGAAATTAGCAAAATAAATAATGAAAAATGATATAATTATATATATTATCTCTTGTGATAATATATATATAATGGATAATCAACAGATTCAACAAGAACAAGTAAGAGAAACACAAATAGTTACTACTATTAGTAATATAGAACGACAAATTCGTACTTTATATTCATCTTTAGAAGAATTAAGTGTTCAGTCAGCTCCTGATTTAACCGAGCAAAATAATATTTTATCTCAAATTAAAGAACTTCAAAAATTGAAAACATCTTTATATAAAACTTTATCCTCTAGTTATGCTTCAACACAAGCAAGTGTAGCAGAAGCAAGAAATTCATTGGTAGATGAAACAGCCGTTGTAGGAGTAATTGGAAATGAATTAAATATTGCTAAAAAAAATTTAAACCAATTACAAAACAGAAGAGCAAATAAAGTAAGAATGGCTGAAATTAATGATTATTATAGCAGTAAATATTCAACCCAATCAGGTATTATGAAAACCGTTGTTTATTTTTGCGTACCAATATTAATTTTAGGAATTCTTATGAAAAAATCGATAATACCAAAAAATATTGCATTAGCAATTATTGGTATATTATCAGGATTAGCTATAGTTGTAGTTGGCTTACAAGTAATTGATGTTATGAGAAGAGATAATATGGTATTTGATGAATACAACTTCCCATTTGACGCTGATGCACAAGATTTATCAAGTGATACTAATGAGATTGATCAGCCATCATTAAGTGCGCCAACATTAAATTGTGTTGGTGAGACCTGTTGTCCTGAGGGCAATGATTTTGGTACAGTATGGGATGACACAAACAAACAATGTGTAACACCATCATATAAAAGTACAACTAGCGAAGGGTTTGTAGGCGAAAAGTGCTTACAAGGAGCTTTTAGTAAGCCAAATGTGAATATTGATTTATTTCCAAATTCATCTGTTGTTACAGGGTATAATAATAGTGATGATTATGCTAAGTTTTAAATATCATAATATATTAATAATATAAATGTCAAATCCAGATGTAGAAAAACAAGATTCAGGAAAAGATGATCCAAGTAAATGTATTACAGCCGATGATTTAGATAAAAAACTAGATACAAATAAATATAATAAGCAATTGGGTGATGTAATGACCCAAGCTCAAGATTTTGTGAACTCGTATATAAAAGATCAAAATGATATAAAAAATAACGCAGTTGCTCGAGAATCTGAACTACAGAATGACAGATATTGGCAAACAGCTTTAAATAAACAGAGAGAATTATTAGATAAACATAACCGCATGATGAATATGTTAAACAGAGAATATGATATAACTGTACAAGTTGAAAATAGCTTAATAAACACAAAAGATCTATTTGATATGTTGGTTAAACAAAATATAAAACTAAAAAAAATAATAGAAGGCGAAATTCATTCAATAGAAATTTCTGATAGAAAGACATATTACGAAAATGAGCAAAATGATTGGATTAGTTGGTGGGCAAATCATTTTCAAAATAAATATTGGTTATTAATATTTTTACTAATAGTAGGTATTATTATTACCAAACAACAAGGGGATGTAAAATTATGGATACAAGTAGCACTTTTAGCTGTATATCCATATGTCATTTTCATGATTATTAAATTTATAGTAGGATTTTTTAATTGGATTAAAAGTGATACAAAGTGGGTTTATTTATATGGAAAAATGTGAATAAAAAATATTAATATATGTGTATATTTTTTATTATAGTTATTATTAATCATCATTATATTCATCTAGTTCTGGATCATAATCATCATAAACAATTGATACATTATTCCATACTCCTCTAACTTTCTTGCCGAATCGCTTAGTCATATATTCAAATAATTCTCTACCTTTTGGTACATTCTTTCCATGATGTAATTGAAACCATGATTTAAATACTTCATATAAACTTGTTTCCTTGATTTTCGAGCCGACCGATTTCTTAACCTTATCGGATACAAATTCGCTGTAAAAGTCTTGAGTATTTCTGTAGCTAAGACTACTAGATTTTACTGCAGCACAAATATTAACAAGACCTTTGGTCATATATGTCTTTTCAATTAACATAGAAATGAATATAGGTGCCCATGTTGCAAATTTCTCTCCAATTTGTTTGTCAATTTCAAATTGATGTTCTCTATCCTCATCAAAATCTTCTTTTTTGCAAAACTTAGAAATAAATTCGCAAACACAAATTCTTCTCCATGTACCCTCATCATTACTACCTACATCTAACAATGTGTTAGTACATACAACTAATTTAAATTGAGGTGTGAATGTAATACTATCTCTGAATAATGCTCTACCTTGTAATTTATCACCGCCTGTAATTTCCTTCATAATACCTTCATTTAGTTTATCTCCTTTTGTTGGTTCTTGCATAACAGCATAGCGAACACCTTTTAATTGAACTATTTCAGAAGATGTAGAACCGATAGTATTTCTCTTAGCTGTTACTAACTGAATAGGTACTTGACCAAGATAATCACCTAACCCTTTTGTCATAAGGTCGACTAGTTTGGATTTACCATTACTTCCAGAACCATTATAAATATTAAAGGTTTGATCATTATTCTCACCAATTAGTGATGATGCAAGATGATCCCACATATAGCTCCTAAGATCATCTTTTGGAAATAATTGACGCATGAAATAATTCAATTCGTCTATCGTTTTTTTATGTTTAACTGTATCTAATTTTATATAATTAATATTTGTTGATTTAGACAAGTAATCATCTGGCTTACCCTTTCTGAAAATCTGTTCATTAAAATCAATTACACCATTATTAAAACATAATAATCTTGGATTAGCATCTATTTTTTCAATAAAATCCTTGTCATAGAAGATCTCCTTAGCTTCCCTCATAATATTATCTTTAATTCCACGACGCTTTAGATTACAACAATGTTCGCCAATTAATTTAGCTCTTTTTTGTAATACCGTAGCTTTCTCACTACTCATATCAATAGCACCACTTCCCAAATAATCAACTAACTTATTTTGTTTATTGTAGTAGATATTAAATAATTCCTTTGAAATAGCCATTCTTAGACCAGTTCCACCTTCATTTTCTATCCATCTATGGTTTTGGTATATATACCACAAATCTTTTTTAATTGAAACACATGTAAAATCATCTTTGTAAATATGATATAATACAATTGCTACATCAAAGTCTGTAAAATTATCAATAGTTTTTTCTACAAAATAGTCGATAGTTTCTTCCCTTACTTCTTTATATTTTGCAAAATTATCATTTTTTGCCCAGTAAATTATTGAGCGGAAAGTTAAACTATCTGCGTTTGCTTTATCCCACGATTCCCACATCTCATAATAATCTGGGATTTTATCAAAATCAAATTTACTTGACTGAGCACTGAAAGCAATCCATGTAATAAATAATGATTCATGACTATTCTTTAATGCCCATCCTACACGAATCCATTTATCGTATGGAGTATAAAAGCTCTCACTCAAACACATTGTATATAAATGTGTCTCTTTTATAAAATAATGCGCAATTTCTATATTATCTATAAATTGTTCAACACATGCATCTAATTCATCTTTACATGTAACCGACATTATGTCGATATTTTTTTTATCTACAATCTTCAACTTATTTTTAGATTTCGATTTTTTTTTAGAATTTTCTTTGAATCGTTCAAATTCTTCTTTTACATCATCAGATAGTTCAAATTGTTTATGCGACATATATTGTGCTGATAATTCGCAAAATTTGTTCTTTAAATCAAATGTTTTTACATCATTAATATTAAGACATAACTCACCATCTGAATCAAATTCTAATTCATAATGATGTTTTAATATATACGGTTGATTACCAGGTTTTCGTGAACCATATAATTGCCAGTTAGTTGTTCCATTTGTAATTCCTTCATCTAGAACTTCATCCCAGGTATTTTGTAAAGGTAGATCACTCCATACTTCAGGCAATTGTTTTAATATCCGTTGTCTTAGCATAATTTGCAATGGACGTTCCATATGAATTCCAATAATCATATGAATTCCATCCTTTGTAACTTCATCTAGCATATTTACATCATCTTTCTCAAAAATATATACTGGAATTGTTGTGTTCACCGGAATTGTAATTAATTCTTTAATATTTTGAAAATATATGTCTACCATATCGTTAATATGTTCTTCTGTATGAACTCTTTCTTCTACTTCTGTAGAATAGCGAAAATCAAAATCAATCATAATTGGACCAACCTCTTGATTTTGCTTTTCTGTTAAAAATTCAAATTTTCCATCTTCAAAAACATGTTTATAATATTTCTTATAAAATTCATCCTTATTATTTATCGTATATACACCTCCTTTTAACGAAAGTGCTTGGTCACCTATCCTAGTATGTGTGTGACCTTGCCCCTTCTGAGAGTAATGTGAATTTAAATAAGAATCAAATGATTTTTTCATTGTATTCATTAATATGGTATATATTCATATTTTATTTTTAGGTCAATTTTTTTAATATTTATCCTTTAAATATAATAAACGAAATAAATAAATATGCATTATCATTTTTTTTGACATTACTTATCTATATATTTTCTATAAACATATAGATACGTTTTATAAATTCATATCCATTATATATCGAACTATTAATAAAAATATTATACTATGTGTCAATAATCCTAACATATTAGGACACCCTTTTATTTCTGCTATTTTTCCAAACATTTTCACTAAAATACTATTTATAATTTTATATGTAAATGGATTCACTACCAATATAAATACTAATAATGTATAAAAGCTATATCTCCATTTATCTAGGCTTGTCGGCTTGTTTTTTTCATAACAATTGCATTTTTCCTTTCCCATATATATATATACATCATATCATATATTTTCATTATTATTATATTTTAAAAAATACATAAATATATAAGTATAATTATTAATAATATGTCTCAAGAAAATAATGTATTAATTTCAAAAGAAACTACTAAGAGGTTGATTAAAGATATTAAAGATATTATTAAATCCCCATTAGATGAAGAAGGTATATATTATAAACATGATGAAACTAATATTTTAACTGGATATGCATATATTTGTGGACCCCCTGATTCTATGTATTTTGGAGGAAACTATTTTTATAAATTCGAATTCCCATATGATTATCCACATAGACCTCCGGTTGTTTCATTTATGAATAGAGATGGTAAAACACGATTTCATCCAAATATGTATAAAAGTGGAAAAATGTGTTTATCTATATTAAATACATGGAAGGGTGATCAATGGACTGGATGTCAGACAATTAGAAGTATATTACTTACTATTTTAAGCATTATGGATGATAAACCATTATTACATGAACCTGGATTTACCGAATCTCATTCTGATTGTCCAAAATATTCACAAATTATTAAATGTAGAAATTTTGAATTTAGTATAAACGATATTTTATTAAATAAAGTAAAGGATTTATCCTTTTATACAGATCTATTTAAAGACAATATTATCTCTCAATATAATAAAAATAAATCTATCCTACAATCTATTATCGAAAGTAATAAATCTATCTCTGATAAACATATTAAAACCGGTATATATAATTTAAATATAACAACATCTTGGAACACTATTTATAATGATTTTCAATTAATTAAAATATAAAATTGAATTAAAAGGAAATAAATAATAGTATATAATTATATTAAGACTATGCACTTTTGCGATAAATGCGACAACATGTATTATATCAGAATTTCTGATGATGATAATAATAATCTAATATATTACTGTAGAAACTGTGGTAATGAAGATGATAATCTAACAAAAACAAATATTTGTGTCTCTAAAACTCAGTTAAAAAGAAGTGAGCAGAAATTTAACCATATTATAAATGAATTTACAAAATTGGACCCTACATTACCTAGAATCAATACGATTAAATGCCCTAATAGCGATTGCTCTAGCAATAAAGATGAATCTTCAGATAGAGAAGTTATTTATATTCGATATGATGATATAAATATGCTATATATTTATTTGTGTGCTAAGTGTGATACAGTTTGGAAAACTGAAAAAAAATAATTTACTTTATAATAATAAATAAAAAATGATAATAATATAATATTTTTTTTAAATAAAATTGAAACTATATTTAAAAAGTAAATATATTATATTATTATAGTAATGAGCGATCTAGAATTGTCTGATAATGAACTTAGTGATATGGAGATGTCTGAAGAAGACACTACATCTTTAAAACAACAAATTAAAAAAAAAGGGGCTGATTCTGAAACAAAAGAATACATTTCAGATGATGATGATGATGATGATGATGAGGAGCAAGACAATGGTTTAGATATTGAAGAAGATAAAGACGAACTCGAATTATCTGATGAGGATGACGATGATGATGTAAATAGCGATATTGGTGATTTTGACCCTGATACTGGAGTTATGATCCCAAAAGAACAAAAAATTCCTAAAAAGAAAAACTCCTCAAAAATTGCTATAATTGAAGAACCAATGCAAAATAGCATTGAAATACCGACTATCTTTGAAAAAAATGATTCTGACTATGATTCATCCGATGATGAAGATGAAGACGAAGAATATTTACAGAAATTTGACAGAGAAATTAAAGAAAATTATATTCTCGATCAACATCCAGAATGTCTTATTAACAATTATGATGAAATTTATAATTTAGCAAAGGTACAACGAAATAAAGATAATATTATTGTTGACGATTTACACAAAACCATTCCTATTTTAACAAAATATGAAAAAACTAGAATATTAGGACAGCGCACAAAGCAACTTAATAATGGTGCTAGACCTATGATTAAACTTACAACTAATATTATTGATGGCTATTTGATTGCACTTAAAGAATTAGAAGAAAAGAAAATTCCAGTTATTATTCGAAGACCACTACCTAACAATACTTCTGAATATTGGCATCTCAAAGACTTAGAAATTATTTAATATTCACTCTAATTATTTAAATTATAATAAAAATAATACGATTTTTTATTATAATTAGTTACTTACAATCCATATGTAGAAATTTTGTTGTATTGGTTTTAACACCAAATAGTATATGACTTATTATACCAAGAATAAAACTAAATATTGTTGTTAATTCAACTGGTATATGTGTTACATATGTAAGAAAAAATGCTAATATTATCGTTAAAATATAATCTACTACTGCTACATTCATAAATCTAATCTTATGAACCCCTGTATTCGGTTTTCCGAAAATATCACTATACTGTGAAAAAGGACATAATGTCATTATATATAATAAAAAGAAATTTGATTTTTAAATAATATTAATTTTTTCTTTTCGTTTTTCTTTTCATTTTTGTTTTTCTTTTCATTTTTGTTTTCTTTTTAATTTTCTTTTTGTTTTCTTTTTTTATTTTCATTTTTATTTTCATTTTCATTTTCGTTTTCGTTTTCGTTTTCGTTTTCGTTTTTCTTTTCATTTTTGTTTTTCTTTTCATTTTTGTTTTTCTTGTTTTTCTACCTCCACCATCATAACCAGAAACAGAATCAGAATCAGAATCAGAATAAGACTCAGAAACATAATCAGAATCATAATCATCATCGTCAACCAATCTTTCTGGTCCACATATAGCCTTTAATTTCTGTACCTTCTCTTGCGTTTTGTCGATCCTCGCCATGTGCTCCTGTAATGATGTTTCATCCAACTCATCCATATTAACATCATGCAATCGAAGTGCCTTTGTCGTTGCTTCTTCCAGTTGTTGATTACAAATCCGGTGGACTGCGGCACAAGGTTTTCCTCTGCTACAGCAGTCAAAGTCTATAAATATATTATCATCTTCGACATCTGTATAATTTTTAAATGTAAAATCAGAACTTAAATCATTAGGAAATTCCAGCTTTCTAGTTTTTTGATCAGGTGATTTACATGTTAAATAATCTAAATCACCATTTATCATAACTCCACATTTAGCAGGTAATATTATTAATAAATTTTTATCTTCTACCTCTTCTATGTCTTCTAAAATAAGACTAGCATAACAGGTATAAAATATAAATAAGAATTTTTTTTTTTTATTTTCCTTAGATATATCTAATAATAACTTAGTTGTATCAGCACCGCCAGAGACGCCTCTTTTCGTAGTACCGCAATTTAAATTTACCTCAAGATTATGTTCTAGAGGTATATTTGAAGCTCTACTATCTAAAGCTTCCTTATTTAAAACATCACTCCCATGTCCCTGTATTATTATAATACTATTCTCATCAATCTTACCTATTTCCTCTTTAAACATGTCTATAGTTATACCAAATTTAAATTTACCATAGTCTTGTGAATTTATCATCTCGTGGAGCGTGGTATAATGATCCTCGTTGTAATAAGCACCCCCGGAGGGGATACTGGCCATAAGTTCACCATTATAAAGATATTCTTGTTCACAACTAAAAAATACATATCTATTTTTGGTGTGTCTGTTTTTGTCTAACCAACTGTATAAATTACTTATCTGGTCACCAATATCATTATTCACGGTTTGTCTAAACGTTATATATATTATCAAATTATCAAATTTAGTATAACTACTCATAATATATTATGAATAAAAAAGAAAATTGATTTTTAAAATAATATTCATTTTTTATTATATGTAAAAAATGAATACTTGTTTAACAAATGAAATGTGTAAAGGGGGAAAAAATAAATATTATTTCCAATGGTGTATTTATCATAAGGATAATTACAACTATTCACCAAACTATAATATTAGTTGTCATCCTGAAGAAAGAATAAAAATTTATACTTCTTGTTCAACATGTTGGAAATGGACAGATTGTTGTGCAGATTCGCCAGAAGAATGTTGTATAAAGGAATATTATACATTTCCTCCTACAAATAGCCCAACATTATCCCCTTATTCGGAATGTTTACAAAATGGATGTACTAAAGAATTTTATTTAGATAAATGTAATATTTTTGAAAAAATAGACGATAATACAGCGTGTAATTTGGGAGATACTATTAAATGTTGTTCTAATGATCGTTCTCAATGCTGTATTTTTAAAACAAAGGAAGTATTTGGATCATTTGGATTAGTATTTATATTATTATCTTTATCATTATGGTTTTTTATGAATCAAAAAAATAAAATTACTCCTGATTTGAAACTTAATAAAATTACTCCTCTTTAACATTTCCATCTATTACCACAATCTAGACAACTTACAAATGTTGTCATAGGTTCATCCGCAGATCTTGTTTGTAATTGGTAATATGTACATTTTTTTGATTTACACTTAAAACATGTAAAATCATCTGTAGATGCTTCTAACTTGGGCTCATATTTATTTTCATCTCTAATTTTCTTTTCTTGAATAAGACTATTCCATTTATCTGGTTGCATTTCTTGATGTGTCATAAATGCTAATTTATGTGCTTTCAACTTTTTCTCTTTAATCATTTTTTGGATAGATTCAGTTTGTAAATTAAAATAGATAGTTCTAGTTCTATCTAAATAAATTCTACTGAAATATGTATTATCCCATTTCTTTACAACATTAAGTTTATCAGCATGATCTAGAGTATAATTAAATATTCCTTTTTCTAGATTTTCACTAGCAGTTTTATTTTGTAAAATATCATCTATTTTTAATACAATATTTTTGCGAAATTCTTTAGGATTTTCAATCTTACGAGGCATTGCTTATTTAATAATAATAATAATGTTATTTCTTTAATCAATTTTTTTAAATTTATAATAACATATTCATTATAAATTTAATTATCGATTGATACTTCTTTTATTTTTTATGTGTTATTCATCTTCATCACTATAAGAATAATCCTCATATTCTAATTCTGAATTATCGTCACCATCTGACCATGATGGTTCATCACTAGTTCCGGAACCATTTTCAATAACATTATCGTCTACTACAAAATCATCTTTTAAATAGCCAGATTTAGTCTTCATATCGTCAGGAATATCATCTAATTCATCCTCTTCTAAATCATCATTTGCAGCAGAATCTGCAAGATTTTCAAATCCTCCAAATAAATCTTCATAACATTTTTCCCAATCTTCAATCGAAATATCAACAATAGTATCATCTTGGTCATGGGCCACTAGAATCATAGTACCAAAATATAAAATATTATCAATAGGTGGAGGTAAATCATATTTATTTTCGGTATTTGCTTTACCTGTATCTCGAGCATATAATTTAACACAGTAAAAATCATATTTATTTTTTTTTGCTTTGAATGTGTGTCTTAACTCAAAATTATCTACCTTTTTAAATTTACATTTTTTATATAATTCATCTTTATCAATATTAAATTTGCATATTTTTAATTCGCCAGTTTTTTCAATAAGGATTGTGTTGGTCATAATAATATTGTTTTGCATAATAGGTTTAAATGGTTTCATATATATATATTAATGCTAATAGAAGATATTAAATATAGTGGGCGAAAAATAAATGCTCATGCTATTCTGTCATATTTTTTGAAATCATTTAATACTTTGACTTTCGAGTCAGAAGAGATAATTTACGAAATAACAAACAACAAAATATTTAAAATGAAGCGGCCAGAAATAATAAGTAGATATGAGTTAAGTGAAAATTTCAAATATAATTTAATCAATAATAATATTGAAAAAGAAGAGACATTCTATATACCAATTGCATTGAAATATAACAAGAAAAATGTGGATAAATACAAGTTAGATACAAATAGCTTACTAACATTATATATCGAAGATGATACAAAATATTATTTTGAAACAAATGAGAAAGAAATTACTGAATCAATCAAAGAAGACATGATTACGTTTTTATCCCTATTAAAACTTTATAATTAATATATAATACTATGCTTCCATGGATAATCCAAATGACAATTATATCTTTAATTTTAATAATATTAGTTCATTATTTATTTACATTTTTTAAAACAAATCTTACAATACCAAAAGTAAAAGATTTAGTAAATAAACCGCAAAAACAATATGAAACTCTTTTTGACACTATGAAAGAAAGTAATATTAAACCACAATATAGCAAAGAAACAAATGAAAATATGAAGGACGAATTAAAAAATTATTTAAAAGAGCTAAGCAGTAAAAAGACATCTTCAAATAATATAAATGAAAATGCAGCTATGAATATTAGTTCAACGCCGAATGTTAATCAAATGGATGGACTTATGACAGCTGACACAATGGGTTCTAGTGCTTATTCTTCCTTTTAGATATTAGCTGTTGTGGGAAATCCTTGTGTATGAGATCTATTATATATATAATAAATTATTTAAAGTTAAAGTAGTGTAATTAATATATAATAATATGAATATCCATAATCATAAACAAAGTCAATTATTAAAACGATTACCTAATTCGAAACTTTCTTACGAAAATATTCATAAGAAAGTTTTTAGCGACATGTATGTTATTATACCAAAAGGTAAGAAACATCTAGTATGGTTCACATATTTTGAAGATAAAAAAGTATGCATATTTATTGAAATAAATCAAGGAACCCAAAAAAACATACGAAATATGTTTATTGTCCCACAAATATTTGAAAAGAAAATAGTATTAGGGACGCTTTTTTATGGTACATTATTTAACATAAATTCTAATAAATATTTTTCCATTGAAAATATTCATTACTATAAAGGAAAGAGTGTAGAGCATTTAAAAGAAAAAAATAAATTAATTCTTATAAATGATATTTTAACTAACGAAATTAAATCATGTATATTAGGAAAAAATGGTATAGCATTGTCTATTCCAGTTATTGAAAATAGTTTTCAAGATGCGATTAATACATGTAAAAATGTATCATATGATGTTTATTCTATTCAAAACAGAAATCATAATTCTAATTCGTCTAATTATAGTAGTACATTATACAAAAAAAATGAATTAGATAATGATAGTGTTGTTTTTTCAGTTAAAGCTGATATTAAAAATGATATTTATAATTTATATTTTATAAATAAAGTAAATGAACTAGAAAAATATGACATTGCAGCCATACCTGATTATAAGACTAGTAAAATGATGAACGATATATTTAGAACTATTAAGGAGAACAACAATCTTGATGCTTTAGAAGAAAGCGATGATGAAGATGAATTTGAAAATATGAATGATGACAAATATGTTGATTTAAATAAATGTGTAAATATGGAATGCGTATTTAACAATAAATATAATAAATATATTCCTTTAAAAAAAATTCAAAACAAACCCGTCGTTTGTAAGTCGGATATTATTAAGAGGTAATACTTTTTTTATGCAATATATATATATATATGTCATTCGCAAATAGTACAAATTCTCATAATCCAAGTCCAGGAATTCCTAGTAAAGTAGGTCCTGTTAGTGGATGTGGTGGTCCTTCTTGTAGTGCTGAGGCATTAAAACAAGAAGGATTATTTAATGTAATTAAAGGTGGTTCAAAATGGCGTGGATGTGGATGTGGATGTAATTGCAGATGCAAAAACAAGAATAGATGTCAAAAATCATGCAAATGTCCTTGTCATAACTGCATGTGTCAATGTCATAAAAAACAAAAGGGAGGTAATGGATATGGGTTTTCAAAGAATCAAGAGCTTGCACCTACATCTGGAGTAAATATGAACGGTTCTGTTCATTTAGCTGGATTTTCAAAATATCAAAATGAAGGTATTAATTCAGATACTAATATGATGGCTTCTTCTCAAAGTGGTGGTAGTGGTTATAGCTATGGAACTGGAGGTTATCCTTATTATTCTTATAAGCCATCTGAAGGCGAAAACTTATCAGTATTTGCTGGATCAGGTTATCCTCCAATTTCTAGAGGATTAAATAGTCAATGTGGTGGTAAAAAGAGAAAGACACACAAGAGAAAGACACACAAGAAAAAGGGACCTAAAAGAAAGACACACAAGAAAAAGGCACCTAAAAGAAAGACACATAAGAAAAAAGGTGGTAATAGAAAAAGAAAATCAACTAAAAAACAAAGAGGTGGTTACAGTCAATATATGTCTAATGTAGCAAACACTCCTTCATATTCTACTGGTGGTGTAACACTTAGAAACTATGAATCTAATTTAGCAACTCCTCCTCCTATTACAGTAAGAAATGACTGTATGAATACTTGGAAACATCTAGGAGATAAACCTCCTTATAATGAGGTTATGGCTTAAATTATAATTTAATAAGACATACACCTTTTAAGGGTTCATCTTTTTTCTTTATTTTTTTCAAAGATTTATCATTTTTTTCAGGATCATATACTGTATCCCATTTATTTTCAAAATAGTCATTGTTGTTACTAGATATAATGTTATATTTCTGTTTAATATAATATTGTCTTCTTTTCTGCCATTGTTTAGCAAATATATCATGACTATCAACAATATCTATTACCAATGGATTGGTATGCTTTGTTCTTAAGATTCTACCAACGGATTGACAAACATCTGTTTTGGGTGACGCCATAATTAAAGTAGTCAATGTTTTTATATCTAATCCTTCAGAAGCCATTGCATATGTAGCTATAATAATTTTTTTACTTTCACTTTGCTTTAATTGTTCTTCCTTCATACCTCCAATATAATAACCAACTGTACCAATATTTCTATGCTCAATTGCTTTAAATAAATATGTAATCAATGTTTTGTTATGTGCTAGGATCATGATCTGTTGTTCATTATTAATTTCTAATTCATTTTTTAATACTTTTAATATAAATTCAGACCGATGATTATAATTACATAACTTGGAAATCATTGTACTATATAATGGATTTCCTCTGTAATCATATTTAATTTCGTTAAATTCTTCATCATCTACTTTATATTGAATTGATTTAACTATTACTTTATGTTCGCTGGTATTACTTTTTTCTTTATGTATAATATCCCCTAGAAACATTTTAAATACTTTTGTGAGACCGTCTTTTCTTTGCATAGTTCCAGACAAACCTAATGTATAATTTGTAATGCATTTCATCATCGACTTACTAAAAACTTCTGCACCTAAATGATGTGTTTCATCATAAATAGAAATACCAAAAGAATCAAACATATTTTCTGGGTATTCTTTCTGACTTAATGACTGTAACATACCAATTACAATATCCTTATCTTCAATATCGATTATTTGTCCTTGAATTTTTCCTACACGGGCAGTAGGCAAGAATTGTTGAATTCTTTCTATCCATTGATTTAATAGAAATGATTTATGCACAATAACTAATGTTTTCTTTTTTAATTTTGATATAATATTAAGCGCCATAACAGTTTTTCCTTTACCAGGATCAACATCTAATAGCCCACCACCACTTTCAGCAACTGATTTAATATATTTATCTACAATATTAATTTGATAATCTCTCATTTCGCCATTAAATGTAACATCTATATCATCGCCCAATGATAATTTATTATAGGCAGTGACTCCAAAGTGTTCAATACCAAAATATCTAGGTAGATAAAACTTTAATGGAGATTCTCGATATACAGGAAATGGTTCAGGTTGAATAGGTGATTTAGGCAGATATGGTTTAACACTTAATTCATTACGAATATATATTTGTTCTTTATTCGTTAAATCACTTTTATAAATTGAATATCCTTTTTTTCCGATATAACTCATTATTCTTTATTAGTTTAATAAATTATTATGTTTAATCAATTTTTATTAATATTTAGAAATTCACATTTGAATAAAATAAAAAATATAATAATATGATATATGGAATCATACAAAGATTTATTCAAAAAGAGTAGTCGTCATCATCTAGTGCTATTAATTGTATTAGTATTATACATTATTTCAGGTATTCACACTCCTCATGCAGTTGCCGGAATGATTGATAGTATTTACGGCAATATTGTCGTATTAATGGTGGCCTTTTTCTTAGTAGCTCATTCTAATCCTATTGTAGGTGTTGTTGCATTATTCGCAGCATATGAATTAATTAAAAGATCTAGTTCTACAACTGGTACAGCTGCTATTAGTAGATTTTTACCAACAGAAATGAAAAAGGGAAAACATTTTTCCGCATTTAATCAATTCCCTGTCACTTTAGAAGAAGAGGTTGTTAAACAAATGGCTCCATTAGTAGAAACATCTGGGCCCAACCATCTACACTATAAGCCTGCAGCCGATAATACACACGATGCAGCTGATGTTGTAACCTCATCGCAATTTATTATTTAATTTAATAAATGTATATAATATTTTTGATACTATATACATTTTACATTTGGGAGGTAGAGAGAAAATATTATTTAATTACTCTTATTTTTTTTAAAATGATTTAATACATATTCTATACCCTTTGATATTGCTACAGCACCTATTATTGCTACAATAACCCATAAAAGTGGCTCTAATTTTTCCATATTAACATCTCCTCCACCCATACTATCAGCCGATATAGATTCATTTACTAATAATTGGCCATCTGAGCCCACAGGTTGACAGTCTATATAAATATCATCGGCTTTATTTCCTAAATTAGCTCCTTTTTTATTATAAAATACATTATTTGTTTTAACTGGAGTTGTTACTGATTGGGTAATATTTTTTAATTTTTTGTAAATTTTCTCTGATATATTTAACGAATTCTCTTCCGAATATACGATATATTGGTATGTTCCATTACACGGAGTATATGGTAATGTTCCTGTATATGAATAAAATGCCTTTTTATCAGGAATAAAATTCCCTAATGAAAAATCCCCTATAGATAATGTTACTGAATCTGTCTTTGTCGGAGTTCTCGTAGCTGCTTCTGATAATACTTTCCCCAATTGCTCAGACCCTTTATCTTGTTTGCTACCTACTTGAAATGGAATACTTACAATTAAATTTTTTCCAGATCCACCATGTATTATTAATATCTCTCCAGCTGCATGGACGCCATTATACTGATGTAATGAACTATGATATATTCTCACATCTACTACCTCATAATTTAAGTCATTATATTTAACAGGATTACTTTTACCTGTATAATTTAACGATAGATAATCATCCTTATTTGTAATATTGGGGGTATATGTTCCATAATTATAATTGTAATCACATTTTAAACTACATGGTCCCATTATTTTTTTTTGATTTATATCCACAGGTGATGTCGCTTTTTCACAACTAACTATTACAACCATATTAATATAACTTTATAAAATAAAAAACCCGTTAATACTTTTTCTAAAAGTATTATATATAAATGAAATTATCAAAGAATAAACTTAATAAGATTAAGAATAAAAAAAACGATACTAGAAAAAAATTTAATAATCGCAGAAAGAAAAGGTCTAAGCATGTATCGGAGAAAAAACATAAAAAGCATAGAAATATGAAAAACAAAACATTGAAAATTTATGTCGGTGGCGCTGGTAATTGTAATTATAAAGAGGCCCCTACTAGAAATGAATTTATTAAAATGAAAAATGATAAAAGAAAAGATGTCATGAACAAGTATTTTACAGCTGCCACTAATATGGATTGTTTAGAAGATGCAAGAAAGACTATTATAGATTATTTACAAGGATATTATAAATCAAAAAAAAATGCAGATGAAACAATGCTACTGCGAAACATATGGGAAAAAAGTCTTACAGATTTAGGATTAGACAGTTCTACTCTTGGTAAATATAATATTAGTGTACCAGACATTATGCCTGATAAAAAAATGCCACCAAGAACTGCACAACAAGACGAGGATGTAAAAGCCAAATATAATGAAAATGCTAAAAAAAATAAAGAACTCATTTCTCAAGCTTGTAAGGGATTACCTAAATTAGGATCTACTATTGATAAAGATATTCCTATATTATCAAAGGACATTAGTCAAAGTATTACCATGAAATGGGACTCATTGAAAATAAACAAAATTAATGATATCGACTATCGTGAATATGATATTATTGGTGACGGAGATTGTTTATATGAAGCTATTATTGCGGGTATTCTTATAAATAAATATGGTAAATATAATGAAATACCTGGTTGGAAACCACAAAAGATAGTTAAGGGAAATTCTCTTCCAAAATATATAGGTAATTTTAAAAATGTATTAGCAACCTATATTTGTGCAAATATAACCAAAGATGATACTAAATTTATAGAAACATTTGGCGGCGTTAGTAAGATATATAATACTTTTAATAGAATTATAAAAAATGAATGGGGTGAAGAAAATGAAGCTGCTATTATTGCAAAATTATTTAATGTATGTATTGCAATTAATACACCTGATACAACCGGAATAAATCAAGGTCTTCAATTTATAGATAAATCTGGTATATTATTAGATAATGAACCGGATAATTCCGATTGTGGTAAAAATGTTATTTATATTATAAATAAGGGACAAAAACATTTTGATTTATTACTGCAACCCGAGTTGTCACCAAAAAAAGACGATGCTAAAGCACAACAACCTGATCCTGATACTGACCCAGCAATGGGTTTAGGTTCAACTTCAAGTAAAAGTAGTAAATGTGATATATCTTCTCTAGATGATACTGTCCCAGAAAACGAAGATGATGCAAACGATAAATACGATAAAATACAGGATTTATTTAAAACATGTGAAGATGATGAAGCTACAATGTTCAAACTACTTGAAATATGGAGTACCTATGTAGATAATTTTAAAGTCAAATTTAATAAAGATCCTAAGCATTATCATATAGATAAAGAATGTATGGATTTATTTAAAGGAGAAGATATGGATTACAATTTTGTTCCAAATGATTTGAAACAAGCTGAAGAAAAACTTGATCGATTTTATGATTTAATGGTAAAAAATATAGGTGAAAAATGTGAAAGCTCTATTGCAAATGCTATAGATATATATCAAGAAAAATTTGATGAAATGCATCCAAATAATAAATTTAAAAGTAATAATGTACCTACGGGACAAGAACAACCCACAGGACAAGCAGAGTCTAAACAAGAAGAACCCACAGGACAAGCAGAGTCTAAACAAGAAGAACCCACAGGACAAGCAGAGTCTAAACAAGAAGATGCTTCTAATGAAAGTAAACCATTAACAAATGATGAAATTTCTGCTATATTTAATACATTATCCAAAGGTGCAGACGAAATTTCTCAAGTTAAATTTATAGTATTTTTAACTAAAAAAGATGATCAAAATGCATTACTTATTAGAAAAAAAATAGGTTTTACTGAACCATTTACGCGAAATGATATTACAAAGGGTAAGGATACTAATGATGTTGAAGCTTTAAAAAAATTATCCGTCAATTCCCAAATAGCAAATTCGTTATTTAGAACATTAACACAATTTGAATTACCAAAAGACACACAGTCTGGTGGTGCCGATACTGATGAGGGCAAATCGGGGTCTGAAGGAATAACTAAGAAAAAGTTCTTACAATTTGTAAATTGTGGTCAGTATAGGGATAAAACAGAAAATCTGTTTGATTGTAAAAATGTAAAGTTTCCATCTCCTAGTGCCCCACCTGGATCAGCACCTGAATCGGCGCCTGGAACAGAATCAGGAAAAGCACCTGAATCGGCGCCTGGAACAGAATCAGGAAAAGCACCTGAATCGGCGCCTGGAACAGAATCAGGAAAAGCACCTGGAACAGAATCAGGAAAAGCACCTGGAACAGAATC